>Ga0209540_10000212_pt1 | contig 68410 bp, 54 predicted proteins | sample BarGraIncu01121A_FD_184501 | JGI IMG/M metagenome (GOLD analysis project Ga0209540, IMG submission 184501) | Arctic peat soil microbial communities from Barrow, Alaska - Barrow Graham LP Incubations 011-21A (SPAdes) (version 2) | ecosystem: Environmental > Terrestrial > Soil > Wetlands > Peat... | reverse complement strand
CGATTGAAGTTTAACATTAATGACTTTGACTTTGGCAGAAATTTCTTGTTTTTCCATACCAATGTAGGAGAAAACAAGCATCGAACCTTGGGGAGCGTTCAGGCTATACTTACCATTCACGTCCGTTACCGTTCCATTTGTTGTTCCTTTAACAACCACAGAAACTCCAACTAGTGGACTTCCATCACTTGCATCGGTAACAACTCCTGAAACAGAAAGATTCTGCTGTGCAGAAACGAGGCCTACTCCAAACAGGAGTAAAACCAATAGAAAATTGATTTTTCTTTTCATGGAATTAAATTTAATATTAGAAGGTTAATTGTTGTTGGAAATGACACATTCCGACTATGCAAAAATAGAGTATACAAGACAAGAAAAACTATAGTTTTTTATCATAATATGATACTTTTCCTACCACATATCGTCCTATATTGTCGTTTTAAGGCAATTAATGAATTAAAGCTTATAGTTTTCTGTCGTCTGTATATTCTTTTTACTTTACGCGAGCTTGAAATATTATTTAGGATAATGGTGGTTAAATTTAAACAAACCAATATTTCTAACAGATATTCTTTACAATAATAACCAGAAGCAAGTTTACGATATAAAACGACTTTGAAAGAGTGAAAAAAGAGTTTTGCCTGAAATATTTGACAAATACTTTTCAATCCAGCATGAATAAAACAGATTCGAAAGTCTAAAAAGTATCATGGCGAGTCATGCAAATCAACGTGAGTTCAATATAAACAGACGGCTAAGAATCAACTGCTAAGTATAATTTAAGTTTAACGAAGTGCTAATCCCCATCAGGTCGGGGCATGGTGGGCCGGAAATAAAAGCAATTGAGGAGGTGAAATGGCGAGGAACTATTTCACCTCTTTTTATTTTAATCGGATTTATAGGAGCAGCACAACCTGAATGGTATTCCAAATAAGAGGGTTTAAAAAAAAGTTTAGAAAAAATCAAATCTCCTTTTGATGATTTATTACTTTTTTCATATCTTTGACAAAAAAATAAAACGCAATTGAATTTCGCCTATCTAACTAAAATTTCGAATGATTAGTAAATATTTATTGCGAGAAGAATAGAGTTGTGCATAACTTTATTGGTACAGCTATCATGCTGATTTGACATTAAAAAGGATGAGATGATTTAATATATTTGTTTTATTATTTCCGATTTTATAATTTAACTTTTTCTGTCAGACAGAAAAACAAATCTCAAAATGAAAAATAACATTCTTTTGGATTTTGTTGATGCGATTAATAGAGCCGATGTAGATAATATTTTAAATATAATGTCAGATGACCATGTGCTTATTGATTCCCAGGACAACAAGGTATCAGGTAAAGATAATTTAAAGCAGGCATGGATTGGATATTTTGCATTATTTCCTGATTATAAGATTGAGATAAACGAAACACTCGAAAAAGATTCTTTAATTTGTTTTCTTGGATATGCTAGTGGGACTTATAAAAATCTGCAAAATAACATTAATAGCAACCACTGGAGAATTCCTGCTGCATGGACAGCGATTATTAAAGATAATCATGTAAAGCATTGGCAGGTTTATGCTGACAATATCATTGTGATGGACATAATAAATAGGAATAAATAAAAAACTATGCACACACCTGTTATAGAGATTAGAAGTAAAATAGTAGCGTATAGGTTGGTGGGAACCAATGGTTTTGAACAAAGTAAAAAATTGGAATCAGAAATTTAATTCTTGAAGAAATAAACTGCATTAATTAACGGATAAAACCATAGAATACAAAGAGGCGGAATTACCGCTTGGCTTGCCAAGAAATACCGCCAAACGAACATATAAACAAGTTTACAAACATTAAATATAAAACATGTATGGCGAAATCGCAAGAAAGCATTAACAAGAAAGACAAAGAGACAAAAAGATTTAAGAAACAAAAAGACAAGCAACAAAAAAGTGAAGAGCGGAAGAAAAACTCACAAGGTGGTGGACTCGAGAACATGATGGCTTATGTAGATGAATATGGGAATGTTACAGATACACCACCCGATCCATCAAAGAAAAAGCTGATAGATGTAAATAGCATTGAACTTGGAGTACCAAAAAGGGATGAGGAAGATACTTCCACAATAAAAAAAGGTAGGGTTGATTTTTTCAATGACTCAAAAGGCTTCGGTTTCATTAAAGAACTTGTGACTCAAGAGAAATATTTTGTACATGTCAACGGTTTGTTGGAAGAAATCAAAGAAAATGACATGGTCACTTTTGAGCTTGAACGTGGTTTAAAAGGTATGAATGCCGTCCGGGTTAAGAAAGTGTGATTCTCTTTTTATGGCATGTCTAAAGTCGGACTAACTCTAATTCAGGTTTAGCTTCGCTAAACTTGAATCTAGCTGTTGTATGTAGGCTGAAAATAAAAGAAGTTTTCAAATTCAATTAAAAAAAAATATAAACTGAATTGATTATCAGTGCTACTTGTACAGACTTTGAGGGAAGTTTCGCTTCGCAAAACTTATGCAAATCAGGAATTATTCACTAAAAAGCATCATGAAGATTTGAATAAGGTTTAGAATATAAACAGGAATAACAATACTAATCCTAATAAGTAACTAAACATGGAAAAACTTATTGCTTGTTGTGGCTTAAATTGCGCTATTTGCGATGCAAGAATTGCCACGGTAACGAATGATAATGAATTGCGTGCCAAAACAGCAGAACAATGGAAAGTTCAATACAATGTACCAGACATTACACCTGAAATGATTAATTGTACCGGGTGCAGAGTAGAAGGAGTTAAAGTTAGGCAATGTGAACTCTGTGAAATAAGAAATTGTGTTATCTCGAAAGATTTTATGACCTGTGCTGATTGTGACAAGATGGAGAGTTGTGCAACATTAAAAAATCTGCACCAATATGTTCCTGATGCATTAGAAAATCTTAAATCATTGAATTAATTGAATTCCTGTTTGGGCAAAACATTTTCCTCCGTCCAACCGGATATAGTAATTAGAGATATTAAGTTGCCTATATTATAATACTTACCAAAATTTTAGATATATGAAATACCTCATTATAATTTCAATGTATCTGCTTTTTTCATTCAATCTTTTTTCGCAGAAACATTGGGAATCAATTATTCTGGCAAGTGATTCCTGGAGCTATCTTCCATCTGTAAGTGAACCGGCATCAACCTGGTATCAGCCCAATTTCGACGACAGCGCATGGAAAACTGGTGCCGGCGGCTTCGGCTATGCCGATGGAGATGATGCCACTATTACAAGTGTTGTGAATTCAATCTATCTCCGAAAAAAATTCACAATTAACGATATTTCCATTATCGAACAATTGCTGCTGGACGTGGACTACGACGATGCTTTTGTTTTATACCTCAATGGAATAGAAGTGGCGCGATCAACCAATATTACAGCGAATCCACCTTTGTACAACTCCGCTCTTACAACCGATCATGAAGCGCAACTCTATCAGGGATATTGGCCTGAAAGATTTAATCTTAAAACTTCGGCATTAAAGCAGGGTGAAAATACGATTGCAGTCCAGATTTTAAATTACAACTTATCATCGAGCGACATGAGTGGGTTGGTTTTTCTAAATGCAATGATCAACAGTACTGCTACAATCTACCATCCAGTCCCATCCTGGTTTGCGCAACCGGTTATTGCTGAGCCAAGCAATCTTCCAATAATATTAATAAATACCCAGGGGCTTACGATATTGAACGAACCTAAAATAACTGCAAGGATGAGTGTAATTAATAATACTAATGCAGTAAATAATATCAACGACAGCACGTTTGAATACGATGGATACATTGGTATTGAAATACGCGGAAATACGTCGCAAATGTTCGAGAAAAAAAGTTATAATGTAGAAACAAGAACCGATATTGGAGAAAACCTAAATGTTTCACTGTTGGGATTACCTCAAGAAAACGACTGGGTTTTGTATGGGCCTTATACCGATAAATCGCTAATTAGAAATGTTTTGGCTTATCGTATGGGTAATTTAACCGGTCGTTGGTCTCCACATACCCGATATTGCGAACTGTACATTAATAAGGAATATCGTGGGGTATATGTGTTGGTAGAAAAAATTAAACGCGACAAAAACAGGGTGAATATAGCTACCTTAAACCCGGATGAAATTACAGGCGATGATCTTACTGGTGGTTATTTACTAAAAATTGACCGTCCCGATCCCGGAGCATGGATTTCGCCTTATAAAGCCAGAAATGACATTCAGGATGTACCAATTAGTTATGTTGACCCCGAATATGCCGACCTGGCTACTGAACAACGTACATATATAAAAGATTATGTTACCAATTTTGAAAATGCACTTCGTGGAGCAAATTTTAAAGATCCGGAAATTGGCTACCGTCCTTATGTCAATATAGTTTCATTTGTCGATTATTATATCGTAAACGAAATTAGCCGTAATCTGGATGCCTACCGTGTAAGTACTTATTTTTATAAAGATAAAGATAGTAAAGGTGGTAAATTAACCATGGGCCCATTCTGGGATTATGATATTGCTTTGGGGAATGCAAATTTTTTTAGTGCCGGTAATATTAATGGCTGGGTCGTAGATGGCCTTGGTAATGGCGATCAATATGGGATACCATTCTGGTGGGACAAGCTGAGGACAGATCCCTATTTTGAAGCTCAATTGAAAATGCGATGGCTCGAACTTCGAAGAGATAGATTCAGCATTGGTTATCTTAATTCTGTTATTGACTCTTGTGCACGCGATCTGTCTACTGCACAGCAAAGGAACTTTCAGAAATTCAATATTCTCAGCAAGTATGTCTGGCCAAATAATTATGTGGGAGGAACTTATGTAAACGAAGTAAACTATCTGAAAAAATGGGTTGGAGACCGTCTAGTTTGGATGGACTCGAAAATTAATTTAATAAATGCGATAGATGTACCCGCGCCGCTTTACGCCAATTCGCTTGAAGTGCTCACCTACCCCAATCCTTTTACAGAATCAATTACTTTACACTTTAGTCTCCTGACAAATGCTCGGGTTAATATTTTGATACAAGATATTCTTGGCAAAACAATTTGTAATCGTTCAAAGGAATGCAGCGAGGGCATTAATGAATTCAGCTTTAAAGCAGGGGAATTTAACGACGGGGCAAACCTGTATATATACAAAATCATGGTTAATGGAGAATTAGTTAACTCGGGAAAAATGATAAAAAGATAATTGGCGGTGTCAGTCTGATCATGTAATTCCAATAAATCGGAACAAATCCAGCACATCGTATTCCGACTTGGCGGGAAGTTACGCTTTGCTACCTTGCTCTACTCAAACAATCTAACTAAAGACGGATATAATTGAGAATGTCAAAACAATCTATAGAAGCAACAACGCATAATAAAGAAACTCAACAATCTGAACAGTTATTTCCTGTTCAAAAAGAATATGCCCGTTGCATTACTGCCTTAAACCGCACCGAAATTCTAACGCTTCTTCCTAAATCAGAAAGTTTGGGAGTGATTGGAATAGATGGAGAAGAATATCCAATACCTACCCTGGAAGATATTGAAGAAATATTTACTCATAATAAAGAGCTTATAGGTAGAAAAGTATTACAAGGTTTTGATTGTTTAGAATTAACTCCTATTGCAATGCCAATACCTGATCTTATGGATCGTATGAAAGTAGCTATTATTAAACACGCTGCAGAAGGACATATTTATCAAACCAGACTTATTCCAACTAATCCTTCTATAGCTGTTCGTGTCAATGCCGAAAAACAGGTCTGGATATGGGAAACCTTAAGACTGGCATTGGATACAGAAGAACTTATCTATTTTCCTCAGGAATATTCAAGCAATCATGGGGGACAAACAAAATCAGAAATCATCCGGAATGGAAATATTTGTGCAGTCCCCGGCTGGTCGGTAGGATTAGTCGAAAGTTTCCCCATTATGCCACAAAAAGATCAGGGACAAATAGTAGGTGGCAGAAAACAATTAGAAACAGGTGCTTCTCCCCGTGAATACTTACAGGCATTACAGTCGGAAATTTATGAAGGAGAAACCGGAAAAACACTGGAAGATTTTATTACTGGCTTTATTACCCGGCTCGAGACATCGAATGAAGTAAGTAATGATGTGAATGATAACAATGCTTTATGGTGTCTGGGTCAGTATTTTAAAATAAGCTATGCTGAAGTTGTACCCTCCGGTCGTTGGATAGGAGATCTTGGGCGGGTTCGTCTGGATGCGCACCGTACCGGCAACAAACTTTGCACAAAAAGTTGGGGTTGTTCCACCACAGTGAGACTGATAAGACCTTAAGTTATGTAGCTCTTTATCAGAATCAAATAATCACAAATAACCGCTACAAATTATGATAAATAAAAAGACAATATATCAGGTAGATTCATTTACAGATGAGCCATTTAAAGGCAATCCTGCAGGGGTCATGATAGTTGACAAACAAACCGAAAGTGATTGGATGCAAAATATCGCTTTAGAAATGAATTTGTCGGAGACTGCTTTTATCATACCCCAAAAGGATTATTTTGAGATCAGGTATTTTACACCGACTAAAGAAGTGCCTTTGTGTGGACACGCAACTCTGGCAAGCGCGCATATTTTGTACGAGCTTGGCATAGTGAAAGCTGAAGATAAGATTCTCTTTAAAGCTTTGGGAGGTGATTTGACCATCAAAAAAGAGGGCGATTGGATCGTCATGAATTTCCCCACTTATCCGTTGACCGAAATTGAGAAGCCTCATGATTTTATAGATACTATTGGTTTTGAGCCGATAGAGACTTATTCGAGTCTTTATGATTGGATTATTGCTGTTGCTCAAACTGAAGAAGATATTTTAAAAGCTAAGCCGGACTTTGAGAAAATGAAAACAAACGGATTAGGTCACTTAATGATTACTGCAAAAAGCAATTCCAAAAACACAGACTTTGTGTTGAGATGTTTTGCTCCCTCATCCGGGATTAATGAAGACCCGGTAACCGGTTCAGCTCATTGTGCACTGATTCCTTTATGGTCAGGAAAATTAGGAAAAGCCGAGATGAATTCGTTTCAACTATCAAAACGCACCGGTCAACTGAAAGTAAAACTTATTCAGGACAGGGTTGAGATCAAAGGAAAAGCAATCACCATATTTAAAGCGGAACTTAAAATATAATATGTAGTAAATTTAAGTTCAGGCAAATCGAAAATCAGTACTGACATTAATCAAAAATAATTGAAGAAATGATTAAAAATACATTACCTGTTGCCGGAATAATTGTTGTTACGATCATACTTTTGACGATCAACCAATTTACTGAAAGTACAATCATAAAAGACTATGCACTGATCTTTATTATTTCGGGAATGATTTTAGGTGTCAGTCTGACAAAAATTGCTGAGAAATCAAAGAAGAATAAATAATCCGTCATGATTAAATTAGAGAAAAGCGAATATCATAAAGTACGAGCGCCACTTCGGGAAGTGGGAATCAATCATTTATTTGCCATAGCAGTGGCAGAAGGTCATATAAGTGGTACGATTTACGTTGATAATGCGGAGAATCCAAGGAGCTTTTATGTGACACATCCCTACGGCATGTCACTGCTTTTTGGCGAAACGACAAATAAGGAATTCAACTCATGGTTACTGGGTCATGCATTAAATATCTTTAAAACCAGAGATCGTTACGAATGGCTTCAGGTATTTCCCGATACATGGAATAAACTGATTGCGACTCAATGGGCGAATTATCTCGTAAAATCGAAGGACAATGTGGATAACGCAATAAATAATAAGATTGAAGAAAATACGCGTGTTAATTTCAAATTCAACAAGACTAGCTATCTCGATTTTAAACACAAGCATCCACTTACAGACCTTAAAACCTTCCGCACCGACAGGCAAATGTTCGAAAACATGCAGGGCAGCGTTATTCCCGTCCATTTTTGGGATAATGCCAATGATTTTTATAACCGGGCAATAGCCTTCAGTGTGTTGGATGGCAGCGAGGTTGCATCCACGGCTTTTTCTGCTTTTGTAGTCGGTAATCAATTGGAAATCGGAATAGAAACATCGGATGGCTTTCGGGGAAAAGGATATGCCATCAATACCTGTTTGGCATTGATTGATTATTGTTTGGAACATGATTATGAACCCATCTGGGCATGTAAGTTAGAAAACACAGCTTCGTATCTGTTAGCCCAAAAACTGGGATTTGAACCAACTATTTATTGGCCGTTTTACAGATTGAATGATTAGGATAGTTAAACTTTAAAAAATATCCATATATTTGCAAAGAGATTGAAAATTAGCAATCGAAAGATTAAAAAAATCACATAATAGCTCAGGAATAATCATGTCGAACTAACCTTTTTACATGTTTATCGAAGTCTTAATAAAAAAAAACCTTAAACATTCCGGCATACACATATCTTGTATATATCCCGTTAACTCAATATTATGAATCACTTTCGATTGCTATTTATTATCCTCTTTATTTCGGTGGCTACATCCGGTCAGTTGTATATCAACGAGTTTATGGCTTCGAATGCATCAACCATCAAAGATCCCGATTATAATAATGATGCGGACTGGATTGAACTTTATAATGATGGCACTACGTCGGTTAACCTGAATGGTTATTATTTGACGGACAATTTGAATACTCCCGGTAAATGGATGATTGGTAATGTAACCATTGCCGCAAAAGGTTTTGTTATCTTCTGGGCCGATGGAATGAATACCGGTAATCATACAAGTTTTAAGCTCGATGCACAAATCGAAGAGATAGGTTTCTTTAAACCCGATTTATCGGTTGTCGACACCATACGATACGGAATTCAAAATCCGGATATTTCTGAAGGTAGGAATCAAAACAACCTTGCCTTTTGGGGCCATTTTGCGAAAGCTACGCCCAATGCAGCTAACACAACAGAATTTTTTAGTGATTTTGCCCTGAATGAACCGATATTCAATATCCGGGGAGGTATTTACAATTCGAACCAATCGATAACGCTCTTTACCGATTTGGGTGGCGAAATACGTTACACCCTCGACGGTTCAGATCCTCTACTCACTTCGCCGTTATATACGATTCCGATTCAGATAAGCACTACGACTGTTGTAAGGGCTCGCGTATTCAAACCGAATATGATGGCGGGTCCGATTATTACCAATACTTATTTTATCAACGATTTAATGGAGACGCGCGGTTTACCTGCGGTTTCACTTGCCACCAATCCGGGGAATTTCTGGGATCCGACAAATGGCATTTATGTTCAAACTTTTAAACCCGATTGGGAAGTTCCGGTAAATATTGAATTATTCGAAAATAACGGTGCCGACCGGGCCGCGTTTAATGAACAAGCCGGAGTGAAAATCAACGGGCTTTATTCGTGGCAGTTACCGCAAAAAATGTTGGGAGTTTACTTTAAAAAACGATACGGAACGGGGACTTTAGACAATACGCTTTTTTTCGATTCACCACGCTCGGGTTTTAAAACCTTTGCATTAAGAGCCTCGGGAGATGACTGGAGTAACACTTTGATGCGTGATATTCTGGGACAAAATGCCACCCAACTTAACATGAATCTGGATATTTCAGCTTTTCGCTGGTGTACTGTTTATGTCAACGGACAATATATGGGAATTCATAACTTCAGGGAAAAAATTGAAACAGATTATATTGAAAAACATTATGGAATGGCAGCGGGAACATTCGATATGGTGGAAAACGAAGATTATGCAGAATGTGGAGATTTAGTTGCTTACACTAATTTGAAAGCCCTTTTCTCAAAAGATTTATCGATACAGGCCAACTTCGATTCTGTTGCAGCCAAAATGAATATCGAAAACTTTACCGATTTGGTAATTGCCGAAACAGCTTCCGGAAACTCGTCAGTCGACCATAATGTGATGGCATGGAAACCAAAGGATTCGGGAAAATGGAAATGGATTTTGATGGATCTTGACCGTGGATTTGTTGATCCAAGCGCTCAGCTTATCAGCTTTTATGTCGGTCAGACCTCGTTTCCATTTAAAAACTTAATGGCAAATGCAGCGTATAAAACTTACTTCGGTAAAAGACTGGCCGATCATTTATATACCAGTTATGATCCTTTGTTGATGAAAAATCTGATTGAAAAACATCGCGCTACAATCGCTCCCGAAATACCCAAACACGTTGCCCGCTGGCTCGGTACAACTTCATCCTATGGTAATGCTATGCCTTCGGTTGAATACTGGAACAATGAAGTACTCAAGTTGAAAACTTTTGTGGAAGCCAGACCGGCGGTTTTGCTCAATGATTTAAATAATTATGGTTTTAACGGAACAGCCTCACTTACGCTGTCTGTTTATCCCGAAAATGCAGGCATCTTAAAACTCAATGGTTTTAAAATTGCGGGCAACGGCAGCACAGGACCTTATCTTAAAAATGTAAATGCAGAAATTACTACTGAAGAAAAAGCAGGCTATAGCTTTAAAGGATGGGCTAATGCCGTAAAAAAATCATTGGTTGCGAAACAATCGGTTTGGAAATATCTGGATGATGGAAGTAACCAGGGTTTGTCATGGGCTAATGCTGGTTTTGATGACACAAGTTGGAAATCAGGTCAGGCGGAATTGGGATATGGTGATGGTGGTGAAAAGACCATTATTAGTTATGGTTCCAGCAGCACAGCCAAATACATAACCACTTATTTCCGGAATAGTTTTACACTAAGTGATGCAGATTTAACCGGCTCAAACTACATGATTAATTTAATGAGAGACGATGGAGCGATAGTGTACCTGAACGGAGTGGAAATTATCAGGGATAACCTTAAATCCGGAACAATTGATTACAAGACACTGGCAAATACAGCAATAGGCGGAACTGCCGAATCAGCCTATAATACCTTTTCGATAGATAAAAGCCTGTTACATACCGGGAATAATGTTCTTTCGGTGGAAATACACCAAAATGCTGCCAACAGTTCTGATGTCAGTTTTGATCTCGAATTAGCCTGTTATGTAATAGATAATAGCAATTTTGTATCAACTGAAAAGAATTATCCAATAAACCTGACAGGTGATTTAAGCCTGACAGCTGTTTACGAAGCAGGCACAGCCTGTGTGGTTCCGGCGGTTATTTCAGAAAATACCACTTTATACAAAAGCTGTTCACCTTATCTTGTAAGGGACGATGTCACTATAAACTCAGGAGTTACAGTAACCATCGAACCGGGAGTAGAAATCTGGATGTCACCAAAAAGCAATTTCTATATCCATGGAAATATGAATGCTACCGGAACTTCAGCCGAACGTATTACATTTAAAATTAATCCACAATACAAACCGGAAGGTTGGGGTGCTCTTTGTTTCTGGAATACCAGTGCAACTTCGAACCTTGGTTTTGTAACGATTGACGATGCCACGAGGAGTCCGATTCCGATCCGGCTGGGAGCTATCTCTGGATATCACGGCAATTTAAATATGGATAATATGCTGATTGATAATACAAAGTTAAATCCAATTTCCACTCGATATTCTGATGTTACATTAACAAACAGTTTTATCCATTCTTCAGTTACTAGTGACCTGGTGAATTTTAAATATGGTCATGCAAAAATTGAAAATTGCACCTTTGTAGGAAATCCTGAATTCGATTCGGATGGTATTGATTACGATGGTATTGAAAATGGTGTTATCCGGAATACTAAAATTATCAATATTCTTGGGAATAATGCTGATGCGATTGATATTGGTGAAGAAGCTATGAATGTGATTATCGACAGCGTATTGATAGTAAACGCTTATGACAAAGGCATTTCTGTAGGGCAACGGTCGTCGGTTGTGCTGACCAACAGTGTTTTGATAAATTGCAATATGGGACTGGGCGTAAAAGATTCAAGCTGGGTTGATATCAATCATTGTACTTTCTACGGCAATGGTTCAGCGGTGAGTTGTTACGAGAAAAATCCGGGTCGTGCGGGTGGAAATGCAAAAGTGAGAAACAGTATTCTATCGAACGCTTCATTGGCTTCTTATCAGTCGGATGACAAATCGAAAACACAATTCATGAATTGTTTATCGGATAACGAAAAGCTTACATCCGATCCTTCGAACCGTTTTGGGAATCCATTATTTGCCGATCCGACACATTATGATTTTTCGCTTTTGGCAGGTTCGCCTGGCATAAGTAGCGGTAGTGATAACGGACAAATTACGAATATGGGAGCAAAAATCCGCAAAATAGAAATGGAACCTGATGCGTTGATTTGTCGAATTTACATAGATCCTTTAAACTCGGGAAATCCTGAATATCTGGCCTTGTACAATCCATCAACGAAGACGCTTGATCTGTCAAACTACAGCTTGGTCAAAGGGGTGAATTGTATAATTCCGCAGGGAACCGAACTGGCTCCGGGCGATACTTTATTTGTAACATCCAATGCTACCGGCTGGAGCCCGAACCGAAAAGTGGTACAATGGACCGATGGGAAACTGGCGAACGAAGGCGAAGAAATTGAATTGCTGAATCAATATGGCATGGTGGCCGATCATATCCGGTTCTCCGTTATTGATGGCTGGCCTGTTGAGGCTTTTAACTCTGAAACATTTTTAGCGTTGAACGGATCGAAGGTAGATAATCATTTCCCTGTGAACTGGAAAGCGATTTCTGTCATTAGCAGTCTCACAAACCCTCTTGACCGCAACAAATCCGATATCCACATTTACCCAAATCCTGCAACCGACAAGTTGATGGTAACAACCGGAACAGAGGCGAAAGTCGAACTTTATTCAGCATTAGGACAATTGCTGAAACAAACAAATTCAGATCAGAATGGAGTAACAACCATTTCGGTTTCGGACCTGAATGCTGGTGTATATCTCATTAAAGTTGGAACGAAGACTGCAAAAGTTCTTATAACCAGATAATAGTCAAGAAAAAACTTATTTATTATTTCACCCTAAGTAGAAAAATAGTACCAGAGATAACCGCGCTTATTCCCTTATATAATATGAATTATCAACTTAAATTTAAAAGATCATGAAAAAAACATTTATTTTTCTATTGGCGATCCTTGCCTGCAACTGTTTAACAGGACAAAATCTCGAACTTCCTGCAGCACAAAAAACCGGTGGAATGCCTCTTATGGAGGCTTTGGCGAAAAGAGCTACTGTCAGAGCTTTCGATTCGACGGACATTTCAATTCAACAATTGTCTAATTTGTTATGGGCATCTTTCGGTGTAAATAGACCGGATGGCAGAAGAACAGCGCCTTCCGCCAATAACAAGCAAGAAATTGAAATTTATGTGCTTTTAAGAAAAGGCTCGTATGTTTATGATGCACTGAACAATAAACTCAACCTGATTACAAATGAAGATTTACGTAGTCAGGCCGCAGATCAAAGGTTCGCAGAAGCACCTGTTCAACTCATCTTTATTGCCGACATTGCAAAAAGAGGCGGAAATTCTGAAGAAGAAAAGTTGAGAACGGCAAATATTGACTGTGGTTATATCTCACAAAACACCTATTTATATTGTACCTCCGAAGGACTTGTAACGGGAGCTAGAGGCAGTTTCAAACGCGATGCATTAATTTTAAAACTTAATTTGCGACCTGAGCAGAGAATATTGTTAGCGCATTCGGTTGGTTTTCCTAAGAAATAAAAAATCTGTCTAATCCCAAAGTAGGATTAGTCAAAATTAACAACGGAAAAAACGTTCCATAAAAAAACCGCAAATTTTGAAAATCAAGAATAAAGTAATAACTTTGTACCCACATTAAATTTACTTTTTATGGAAGCATCTATTATTAAAATCGGAAATTCTAAAGGACTTAGATTGAGTAAGTCTATTTTAGAACAATATAACATCAATGAAAAAGTAGAGCTTACACTCGAAAAGGGACGAATCATCCTGAAGCCCATTGAAAAGCCCAGAAAAAACTGGGAAGCTTCATTTAAACAAATGAGAAAGAATAACGATGACCGATCACTTATTGATGACGTATTTAACGACGAAACGCTGGAAGAATGGAAATAAAACAATATTCAATCGTTTTGGTCAACTTAGAACCAACAATTGGTAGTGAAATTAAGAAAACCAGACCTTGTGTTATCATTTCACCTAATGAGATGAATAAATATCTTAACACGGTTGTTCTTGCTCCTATGACTTCAAATTTAAAACAATATCCTACCAGAGTAGCCGTGGAACATGACAGCAAAAAAGGCATGATTGCAATTGACCAAATTCGAACAGTAGATAAAGTTCGAATTTTAAAAATCTTAGGTAAATTGACAAAATCTGAAATTAAAACATGTAAAGAAGTTATCAAAGAAACATTTGTAGACTAAACTAAATAAACTACAACAGGCTACTTCCAATTGGAATGTGACAATTATTTTTTATTATCCGTTTATTCATTCACTACAGCTTGCCCCTCCGACAAGCTGTTTTTTTATTTACAAAGTTTCACAAGAGCTCTTGCTATTTTATAACTTATCAATAATTGGTTTGGTCTAGTTATACCTAACTTTGCGGGCTTAAATAAAAACTGCTCTTATAGTAATTTAATATGTCTAAAGTAGTTAATTTTTATTTACAGCAAAACAAGTAGAACCCAAAAACGATTGTATACAAATGGCAAACAAACATACTAAACAAATACCGGGAGGAAAACCGGCCAGACCCAACATATTCGGAGTACTAAAACCTTACAGATTAATGATATTTAGTCTGATAGGATTTGCATTATTGAGTAACGGAGTAAATCTGGTCATCCCAAAACTGATTTCACGTGGTATTGACGACTTTTCTAAAGGGAATTTCTCCTATCAAAAAATTATCATTGAATTTCTGGTAGCAGCATTTACGATTTTCGTATTTACTTTTTTACAGGGTATTTTACAGACCTATGCATCGGAACGTGTTGCACGCGATTTGCGGACAAAACTGGCTGACAAAATCTCTCGTCAGAGTTACGCCTTTATTCAACAATCTAATCCCTCGAAACTACTTACGAACCTTACATCCGACATTGATTCAATAAAACTATTTGTATCGATGGCCATTGTATCGCTTGCGTCATCGGTCTTTATCATTATCGGTGCAAGTATATTGTTGATATCCATCAATTGGGAACTGGCCTTGTCGGTATTGACTATTATTCCGATTATCAGTATTGCTTTTTATTTGGTATTCCGTAAAGCTCGTGACTTGTTCAAGAAAAGCCGCGAAGTGATTGACTGGCTCAATAAAGTAATAAATGAAAGCATCATGGGATCGGCACTTATACGGGTGTTGAACTCACAAACGATGGAATATAACAAATTTCTGGATGCCAATACACAAGCGAAAAATCTGGGAATTTCCATAGTCAAGCTTTTTGCCACCATGATACCAATAGTTGTTTTCGTTGGCAATATGGCAACGCTCGTTATTCTGGCCTTAGGTGGACATTATGTGATTACCGGCACCATGTCACTGGGTGATTACGCAGCATTCAGTTCGTATCTGGTATTACTTATCTTTCCAATTATCATAATCGGGTTTATCAGCAATTTCATGGTACAGGCTTCCGTTTCGTACGGCCGGATTTATGCAGTATTGAATGCTGAGGAAACAAGCGAAACCGGTACAGTAAACTCCCCATTACTTGGGAATATTGAAATGCAGAACATTTCGGTGATTTACGGAGATAAACCGGCATTGAAAAATGTTTCGCTAAACATAAAATCCGGATCCAGAACGGCTGTAATTGGCCCGACAGCAGCCGGAAAAACGCAGTTGCTCTATTTACTCACCGGTTTGATTCAACCCGAAGACGGTACTATTCTATTTGATGGTATCAATATCAACGATTATAACAAAGAGACTTTCCAACATCAGATTGGATTTGTTTTTCAGGACAGTGTCATTTTCAATATGAGCCTTCGCGAAAACATTGCTTTCAACGAAAAAGTGACTGACGAATTAATGGCAAGAGCCATTGAAACAGCAGAACTGAATGATTTCATTGATGCTTTGCCAGAGGGTCTCGATACCATTGTGAGTGAACGGGGTACCAGCCTTTCGGGCGGACAGAAACAACGTATCATGTTGGCAAGGGCATTGGCATTGAACCCAAAGATTCTGTTACTCGACGATTTTACAGCAAGAGTTGACAGCCAGACCGAAGAAAAAATTCTGAATAATGTAGAGAAAAACTATCTCGGAATTACTTTGCTTTCGATAACTCAAAAAATAGCCTCAGTGATGCATTACGGTCAAATAATTCTTTTGGAGGAAGGTGAAATGCTGGCAAGTGGTAAACACGATTGGTTGATGGAAACCAGTCCCGAATATGTTCAAATTTTTAATTCTCAACGCAGCACCAATCATTATGAATTATAATCTCAATATAAAAAAAAATATACAGACTAACGAGAAAGTCAGTACTGCAACCACCTTGAAAAGGTTGATGACTTTGATGGGCGAAGAACGAAAGAACCTGTACATTGCCATGATTTTTATTTTCTTCAATGTATGTTTGAATCTAATCGCGCCGTATTTGATTGGGCATGCAGTCGACACCTTTATCGTAACCAAACATTACGAGGGAGTAATACAATACACCATTATTTTGTTCTTTATTTTCGCTCTGACTTTGGTGAGCGGATATACACAAACACAAATGATGGGGCGGGTTGGTCAGCGCATGTTGTTTAATTTGCGGAATATCGTTTTCAATAAATTACAGGATTTACCCATTGATTTTTTCAACCAGAATAAAGCTGGTGACCTGATTTCGCGTGTAAATAACGACACCGATAAAATCAATCAGTTCTTTTCGCAATCGCTGGTGCAGTTTGTAAGTAGCATATTCACCATGCTCGGTGCCGGTATCTTTTTACTTTCCATCAATATGGAACTGGGTCTGGCAGCCCTTGCTCCTGCTCTGTTGTTGTTAATCTTTACACGAAGTATTTCGCCATGGGTAAAGAATCGAAATGCTATCAATATGAAAAGCACCGGAAGTCTGAGTTCCGAAATACAGGAAAGTCTGAATAATTTCAAGGTAATTGTAGCCTTTAATCGCCGCGATTATTTCCGCAAACGCTTTGATGAAGTCAATACCGAAAACTATCAAAGTGCTGTGAAAGCAGGCATTGCCAACAATATGTTTACACCGGTATACGGATTCTCATCAAGTATAGGGCAAATGGTGGTGCTGGCATTTGGTATATACCTGATTTCAGCAGGACAGTTTTCGGTGGGATTGTTGATCAGCTTTTTGGCTTATATCGCTCAGTTCTACAATCCACTTCGTCAGATTGCTGCATTGTGGGCAAACTTCCAGGTGGCATTGGCAGGTTGGGATCGTATTTCGCAAATTCTTGTTATGGAGAATAACCTAGTAGTGGTTGAAACAGCTGTAAAAGAAGACACTTGTTGTTTGTTATCCTTCCGCAACGTTTCGTTTTCATATAACACCGGAAATGAGATTCTTACCAATGTAAGTTTTGATTTGGATCGTGGAAAAACGTACGCATTTGTAGGACCAACCGGTGGTGGAAAAACTACTACTGCCTCCTTAATGGCACGTTTGTATGACCCGACATCGGGACAAATCATACTTAACGGTGTTGATATCCGGTCGATGGATGTCGAAACACGCACCTCTAAAATCGGATTTATCCTGCAGGAACCTTTCCTTTTCAGTGGAACCATTCGCGATAATATTTTATATGGAAACACGCAGTATAAAGATATTTCGAACAAGGAATTGTCAAAGGTTTTGGAGGAATCGGGATTAGACGGATTGATCGAACGCTTCGAAGGTGGATTGACAGCCGAAATAAAATCTTCCGGTGATGGAATCAGCTTAGGACAAAAGCAATTGATTGCCTTTATTCGTGCGGTATTGCGCAAACCCGAACTGTTGATTCTCGACGAAGCTACTGCCAATATCGATACTGTTACGGAACAATTACTCGACGAAATTCTGAAAAAACTGCCCAAAAGTACCATTCGCATTATCATTGCACACAGATTGAATACCATAGAGAATGCCGATGAAATTTTCTTTGTCAACTCCGGGTCGGTCACTAAAGCCGGATCGCTACAGGATGCAGTGAATCTGCTTTTGCACGGGAAAAGGGAAAGTTAATAGTTGGTAGTTCATAGTTGTTAGTAAAGCCAAACATATTATTTTTAAGACACTAAAAAAACATTTTAAAGATGAAATCAATACTTACAATAGCCGCCATTAGTGGAATGTTAGCCGTAGTATTAGGTGCTTTTGGTGCCCATGTTCTGAAAAGAATAATCAGCCCCGAAATGCTTGAAACCTATAAAACCGGTATTCAATACCATTTCTATCATACTTTTGCTCTTTTAGTGGTTGGAATTCTTATGAATTTCAATTCCTCAAAAGCCCTGAAATGGTCAGCCTGGCTATTTATGATTGGAATTCTTCTTTTCTCAGGTTCATTGTATGCATTAGCAATTTCAGGAATTAAAATATTAGGTATTATCACGCCATTCGGAGGTGTAATCTGGATTGCAGCCTGGATTTTATTGGCTGTTCATTGCAGCAAATATATTCCTTCAAAGTAAAAATAAAAACTATCCTTCAAGACGGATTTATAGAAGGTTGTCGGGTTTAGGCAACCTTCTATATTTTTACTAACTGCTGATTTTTACTGGAATGAATTTGAATTTATGTAAAAACAAAATCATTTATTTGCATTGATAAAGAAAGAAGGAATTACACAGGTTAGTGCTTGACAATGAGCTAAATGTCAAAGATTTTCCTATAATATTTTGCAGCAGATTTCTATTTGACTTTTTTACCAAACCCACTTATTTTTTTCTGATCAGTCTGGTTTCAACTTGATTCCTGTTCCTGATTTGAAGCAGGTAATCATTTGACACATATTTTCCCAGATTTAGCCTTACAATACCATTCCCACTAAATGTTTCCAGCGTTTTTCCAGAAATATCAAATATAGTAATAGCAAGTGGTAAAGTGGATTTGATGGAAGATACATCGACAAAAAGGTACTGATCAAACGGGTTCGGATAAACAGAAACCGCACGGGTAATTGCTGAAATTCCCCCAGTCGACAAATTACTACTGCCTAAAGTACCATCAGACTTTACATGCTGGGCATAAATATCGCTGAGTGTATTCCGGCTGTCATCCCAAACGATGATTATTCCGCCACTGTTGTCGTTTACAAGATGTGGTAGTGTCTGTTCCCCATAAGCATTACTTACCACTACTCCGCCAAACATCCATAATTGCGCGCCATTGGCATCCAGATGCTGGGCATAATTGTCAATTGCCCCGCTTCTGCTATCTTCCCAGGTAATCAATGCACCTCCGTTATTATCGGAAACCAAATCGAATGCACCTTTCCCTCCTGATCCAATAGCATATCCTCCCCATAGTAGTGTACCGTTGCCATCAATACGCTGAGTAATAAGGGTAGTAACATATCCCGACCAATTCAGGAAAGCAAGAATAGCACCTCCTGTCTGGTCTGATATGATTTTGACACTATGTTGCTGTTCAGTGGTCGTACTGATGCCTATGCCATTGGTTTTCCATTGAACGACACCATTTGCATTTACTCGTTGGGCGTATATGTCAGAATTTAACGGATTGATACTGATATCTCTTTCATCCTCCCAGGAGATAAAAGCTCCTCCAAGACCATCGGTAGCAATGACAGGATTTAGCTGTTGCCTTTTGGCTGCACAAATGCTCACACCATCAGTTGCCCAAAGCGTTAAACCATTGTGATCCAAACGCTGTGCATATAGATCTCCTGCACTCGTATCATTATGTAACGACATATCTTCCACCCAGGTTATAATAGCGCCTCCACTTCCATCAGTTGTGATAGACGGGCTGACAACTCCATCCGGGTTCGTACTGATTGCTATAGTCTGAGGCCATTTTAATGTTCCATCTGCATTTATGCCCTGAGCATAAATATCATTACTATTGGTAGCCAAATCTCTTTGATCGGTCCAGGTAATAATAGCACCTCCGTTTCCATCCGATGTCATGACAGGAAAGGTTTGATCACCCTTACCCATGCAAATACCTACACCATCCGCAGTCCACTTAATCACACCGTTACCATCCACGCGTTGGGCATAGATATCAAAGTCAATTCCATTTCTGTAATCAGCCCAGGTAATAATGGCACCACCGCTTCCATCCGAAATTATTGCTGCCTGTGCCCGGAAATAAGCTGCAGTACTAATAGCAATGCCATTGGCTGTCCATTTCACGAAGCCATTGGCATCGATACGCTGAGCGTAAATGTCTAAGCCGGTTCTTTGATCAACCCATGCAATAATGGCACCTCCACTGCCATCAGGAGCGATAACATTTTTATCCTGAGCTACCGGAGCAGTACAGATCGGAGTATTAAGGTATGGATTTGTTGACCACTGTGCAAAACTGTCAATGGATGTCAAAAGGCCTATCGCAAATACTAATGCAAATATTACTTTTGTTTTGAAACTCTTCTTTATGTTCGTTTTCATCTTGTTAAAATATTAGTATTCGTGAATTTTCTTAATGGAAAAAAATGTAAAAAATAAATTCTGCTTTTTCTAAAAAAATCAATAAACGATTCCTTGGGCAAGATTAAAAAAAGCAGCTCTTATACCTTTTAAATATATTGTATATACAAACAGCTACTCCAAAAAAAGGTTCATAAAAAGTAAAAATCATTTTTAAAAACCTCTATTTATCAACCGGTTTATCTGTCGTTTAAGTCGCTTTTTATTGGATATTCGTCTCTAAATGATTAGTATTTTGAATAAATAAAGACTGTGTCTTTCTATTATGGAGGCATAGTCTGGAAACAACGACGAGCCGGGGATGTTTTGCCATAACTACAGTTACTTTCTGAGCTTACCCATATATGGAAGCAGCTAAACTACAGCTGTTTACGAACTTATTCACACCAAAGGATTTAATCAAATTGAAAGTTCTTTAGATAAAAAAGATATTTTGGAGAAAAAATTACGTTATAAAAATAAAAGTATTTATCTTTGATGCGTAATTTATGAAAATAATAAAACAAAACAACTGCTAATTAATATCGCAAATCCATACTTTCATAGCCTCTGGTGTTATGCATCTTGTCCGATAGAGTAAATTATTTTGAGTATGCAGGCCGGTTAGCAGATAAAAAAACAGGGCTGGGATTGTCTACAACCACGAAGATTTTATAAATTTGGGAACACGAAACTATGCTGAACCTGACTTAGTTTTGGAGATCGGGTTATTAAGTTTGCCTATAATAACAGTATAATTACACTCTTTAAATGATATAGAAGAGACTTCTCTATAGTCAAAAATTAAATTTTAGATAAATATTATAATGAAAAAAACTATTTTAAGTATTGCATTAATGACTATAATACTTGCGATTACAGTTAGTGCACAGCAAAAGTCCGGTAATCCACAAGATAATTTACCAGTTAACATTAGTCGCATAACTCAGTTTGGCGAGCGGGCGGATTTTTCGCACGATGGAAAAAAGATATTGTTTGTAGAAAAAACCTATGGCGATGTTTATGAAGTTGAATTGTCAACTGGTAAGATCTCTTTAATAACCGGTCATTTTTATCATGGAGGTTTTACAAGAGCACTTTACCTTGCAAATGACGATGTATTGCTCTCGGGTTGTACAAGTTTTGATGCAGCAAATCCGCACATCAACCGGCAAATAAAAGCGGAACTATGGGTATTGGACAAGAGCTACACGAAGCCACCGGTAAGACTGGGAACCAAATGTAGTGAAGGACCCGCAGTATCGCGTAAAAATATGAAAATTGCCTGGACAGTTGCATATAATCAATATCCTGACAGCCTTAAAGCAGGTCAGTATCTTTTTTACATGGCAGATATTGTGTATGAGAACGGCATCCCTAAATTATCGAATAAAAAAGTTATTCTGGATAATTTGAAAACCGAATATAAAGATATGGAAGTTCAGAATTTTGTTCCACCTTTTGAAAAAACTATGACTTTCTCAGCATATGGATACAAGGGAACGGATGCAATGATGCTGGATCTTGAAACAGGTGCCATAACTGACATGTCAAATGCCGATAAACAATATGATGAGCCGGAAGGTATTTTTCCGGATGGAAAATATACCTGTGTTGAAAGTGACAAGGAGACCGGCGCAGTTGATATTTATAAACTTACACTGGATGGAAGCGGACAGCTCAAACGTTTGACCTTTTTTAGTGACTACAAAGGGTATAAAAGTTCAAACCCGGTTATAAGCGATGATGGTAAGTATATGGCATTCCAAATGGCACGTTCCACTGATTTTGCCGGTATTGGTTATGGAATATTTCTAATGAAACTGACGAAATAAGATAATTTTAAGTGAAGCTACTTTAAACAAAATAATGAGCTATTAACAGAGTCAAACCGACCCTTTACTTTGATAGAAAATCATTCTGTTGGTGCGAACTTTTTACAGAATCCCAATGTTATGTTTCAGACTTTATATTAAGATTAATCAGAATTTGAATAGATTTAGCGTATTTCCCTTGTTCAATTAACTTTAAAATAATTAATGCAGAGCCAGTTAGAGAGGTTTTTAATCCTTTGAGCAAAGTGTACTAAATTATTAGATTTATCAGTTAATTTAAAATTAAAAAATATGAAAGAAATCATGACAAATGTATTTTTCAGAATTTGGTATTGGTATGTAAGTAAAGTTGACAAAGAGTCAGAAATTACATTTATGAATTATGGTTTTTCTAAAGATAATCAGGAAATAGAACTTGATGAAAAAGATAAAAAAAACAAATACTCAGCACAACTTTATCATTATGTTGCAAACAGTATAGATATTAAAGGCAAAGATATTCTGGAAGTTGGTTGTGGTCGTGGTGGTGGTTTATCTTATATAAATCGATATTTGTCACCAAAAACTGTAACAGGCTTAGACTTAAATCAAAGAGCTATAAAATTTTGCAGAAAAAACTATTCAACTGAAAACAGTACATTTATTGAGGGTAACGCTCAACTCCTGAAATTTGATAATAACAGTTTTGATGTGATCATCAATGTTGAATCTTCCCATCGTTACAATCAAATTAATAAATTCTTAAACGAAGTTTATCGCGTTTTAAAACCTGGTGGATACTTTCTTTTTGCCGATTTCAGACTTCAAAATGAAGTTGAAAAACTGAATGAACAACTGAAAAACTCAAATTTCAAAGTGCTAAGCAATGAAATAATAACAGTAAATGTTCTAGAAGCTTTAAAATTGTCATCCAACGAAACAGAAAATTTAATAATAAAGATAGCTCCAAAATTATTGCATAGTTTAGGAAAAAAATTTGCTGCAACTGAGGGAACGCCTACCTTCAATAAATTTGCGACAAATGAATTTGAGTATTTATTCTATGTTTTGACGAAATAGTTACATTCAAAATAGGAAAGATTTTCTTAATTATTGATATAAAATATATAGATTAATTTTTAAAACGCTTTCGTACTAAGTACTTCATCACACTAAGATATTTGTAAAAAGGAATAAGGATCGTAAATATCAATTTTCATATTTTGTTTTAAACCGTTGCAATCATATGCAGCGGTTTTTTTGTATTAATATTGCACTAAATTAATTGTGAAAAAGCAATTTTATCTATTAGCACAATAAACAAATTCATCGAACTGTCTGTTTTGTATTACAATCAAGTTAAATAACTAAATACGCCACCTGCTATAATCAAATGAATAAAATCATCAAATATTTAGCGTTTCTTTTCTTACTGGTTGACGCACAAATTGCCTTGTCCCAATCAACAATCAAGTTTTCGGAAAGTGGATTAAAATTGGCATTGGATAAAGCAAAATCAGAGAATAAGCCGGTGTTTCTGATGTGTTATACTACTTGGTGTCCACATTGCAAATACATGAAAAGTGAAGTTTTCATTGATCATGTGATCGCTGAATTCTATAACAAAACTTTTATTTGTGTGGCTCAGGATATGGAAAAAGGCAATTGCATAAAACTCATGGATAGCTTAAAAATCACTTCATTTCCTACTTTTATTTACTATGACCCGAACGGAACAATGGTATATCGGGTTGAAGGAGAATTCAAACCGGCAGTATTTGTCGAGGAAGGCAAAAATGCACTTACTCCTAAGAAACAGTTGCCCTTTTTAAAACAACAGTTTGAGAAAGATGTGAGTAACTCTAATAATTGCTACGTTTACCTGAGAGCGCTAAAAAAAGGAGGAATGGATTTTTCATCAGTCGTAAAACAATATTTCGAAACTCAAAGTGACAAGCAGTTGTTGTCAGAACTCAACTGGCTAATTATTTCCAATGGAGTATCAGATATCAACTCGCGTGAAATTCAGTTTGTGATTGGTCATCAAAAAGGATATTCCGACATTATTTCGCCCGAAAGAGTGAAACGCAAGTTGGACTATCTGGTAAAAGAATTACTAAACCCGCTGGTTGAGACAACCGACACAGTTAATTACTCGATTAATCGAAAACTGGCTACACAAATACATTCCTACAGTATAGATTCACTTATTTTTAACTACGACTTAAAACTATCGGAACAAACCAAGAACTGGAATGCTTACAAGAAAACAAGTTTACAATCGACAGAAATCTATGCATGGAAAAACCATACACAACTAAGCGATATTGCGGATGTTTTTTTGAAGAATATCAATGATTCACCAGCAATTTCACAAGCCGAGCGTTGGGCTCAAAGATCTTTAACTTTAGATGAAGAATATGATACTTACCTTCTCTGTTCAAGGCTTTATCAAAAATTAAATAACATTCCGAATGCAATAATAATGGCACAAAAAGCAAAAGATTTAGCACTGAAATTCGGTTGGGAAGGTACAGAATCGGAAATTATCTTGAAAGAACTAAATGGCCTAACTAAATAATTTTAACACTATTTACAAATCGATATCGACATTCCCGGTATCGGTACTTGTCATATCATCTTCATTCCAATTACACGAAAACACAACTTTGTAACATCAATAACACAAGACTGTAATACTGCAATCGTAACTTTGTAAAAATAATTAATATCAACAAGTTATGAATTTATATCGTATTTTGGTAGTTGACGATGAAGAAGATATATGTGAAATCCTTCAGTTTAATTTGGAAATTGAAGGCTACCAGGTCGATGTGGCTTATTCGGCGGAAGAAGCATTGAAAAAAGACTTATCCATCTACAATATATTGTTGCTGGATGTGATGATGGGTGCAATTTCGGGATATAAAATGGCTCAGATTGTCAGAAATAACCTAAAAACAGTCAATATTCCTATCGTATTTATTTCAGCAAAAGACAGCGAGAACAACATGTTAACAGGTTTTAATGTGGGAGCTGACGATTATATTAGCAAACCTTTCTCTATACGCGAAGTGATTGCACGTATAAAAGCCGTTCTAGTACGTTCGGAAGTTGCAAAACATTTCAATTATCAGTTTCTGTCCTACGATAAATTGGAAATGAGTTTAACCAATAAAAAAGTATCCGTCGATAATATTGAAATTACTTTTACCAGAAAAGAATTTGAACTACTCAAACTCTTTCTCGAAAACAAAAACCGCTTATTTACACGCGAAGAAATTCTATCGCGCATTTGGTCGGACGAAACATTTGTTCTCAATAGAACCATCGATGTAAATATCACCCGGCTCCGAAAGAAAATTGGACGGTACGAAAAAAACATCGTTACACGGCTTGGGTATGGCTATTGTTTTGAAGAAAAAACTATTGATAATTGATCTATTTACGACTTGCCTGCGGCAGTCAGGTTGACAATTGAAAAATCTTTATTTACTTATTGTATTTTCCGGTTTTCTAGTTCAGAGTATGTCCACACAAAAAGTAGAACTGTAGAGCCTCAAATTAAAGAAGTATTTTACATCGTTGCAAAAATATTTGAACCTTCGTATTCAATTCTGGTCAGTTCATACAAGAAAAGCGCTTCGGCAGTACGAGTCCAGTATTTGAAATCCATAGATTTTTTATAAGAAGCCACAAAATCAAGTAATAAATCGAGGTCAAACTCACTTGACTCTTTGAGTTCTTCGTCCAAAATGTTTTCGGGCAAACGCTTGAAATGAAGGCTCTCCAGTGCAATACGGTGCATGTAGTTGTAAAGGGTACTTTCATTCTGACCCCGAAGGGCTGTTTGTTGGCGTAAAGTGGTAAATACGTGAGAAAAACCATCAACTGTTTGGATGGCACGCTCAAGAGTTGTAAATTCGCTTCTTCGTTTCATAGATGCTGAACATTTAAATTGTTTATACGAGAAGGTGGAAGATCTCCCGTTCAGCATCTTGAAACGAAATTATAAGATATAAAGGTATTTAAAGCTAGCCCACGTAGTGGGATTTAGTGTAACACACGCTCTTATGGGCACCCCCTTTTCGTCCAGGTATGATATATTTGCAAGAATAAGTGGATAGCGCAGTTTGAGTGAAGCAGTAAATTGTGCCTGCCTGCCGCAGGCAGTTCCGGAAAACACTTCATTAATACTGAACTATCCACAGTGTAGTATTTAATAGACCAGGAGGAATAAGGTGACTAAACACATTGTAATATAAAAAGTATGATTATATTTGATCAAAATTTATTTTAGAACATCAACAAACAGACAGATATTAATTTTCTGATTGTATAATTGTTCAAAATAAGCACTTTATAATTTATCAAAACAATAACTATATACAAATAACTTTAAATAAATTCTGAGCTATGGAAACTAAATGGATTATTATTGCTGCAGTTATAGTTTTTGCAATTGCTTTAATTATTTACCTGATAATACGGAATAAGAAAGATAAAGATAAGGTAGTCAAGTTTTTTAATGAAACTGAAATTGAAGAAGATCCGATACCAAAAGATAAAGAAGAAATCTAACTGCTATGCTGTTTTAAACTACGATTCGACCTGTGAGCAGGTATAAATCTTTTGTCCGTTAATGAATTTCAAGCGCACTAACCCAAGAAAAACCTTGAAGTCAAACACTTAGAATTAAGAATATATTTTTAAACCGCTGCAATAACAGGCAGCGGTTTTTTTGTTGTCACTATTTTGTCATGTAATTTACACAAAACCATAACTGTTTCGGAACTGACTTGTAATATCGAAGGTCTACTTTTGTCACAGAATTTACAAAAAACTATTATTAAACAAAAAGAAATTGACAATGAAAAAGAATTTATTACGCTTTGCTGTAGTTTTATTAGGTGCAATAACTGCATTTAGCTCGTGTGATCCTAAAGTGGATTCGATAATCGATCCAACAACTTCTTCAAAAGAAGTAATTATCAAAACAGATATTACAGGTACCCGTAACCTTGTAAAGGATTCTGTATATGTTTTAGAAGGTAATATCTTTGTAACCGGTATCATTAACATACAAGCCGGAACTATTATCAAAGGAGATAAATTAACCAAGGGTGCATTGATTATTGTTCAGGGTGGAAAAATTAATGCAGTAGGAACTGCAACTGCCCCTATCGTATTTACTTCGCGTATGGCTCCGGGTTTACGTGCTGCCGGTGACTGGGGTGGAGTTATTCTGGTTGGTAAAGCTCCTGTGAATCAAACCGACCCAACAGTTGAAGGTTTAAGCAAACCTCTTCATTACGGTGGTGGCACCGATGCAGCTGATAATTCAGGAACAATTCAATATTGCCGTTTTGAGTTTGGTGGAATCGCTTTACAACCGGATAATGAAATAAACGGATTGACTTTTTGTGCCGTTGGTAGCGGAACAACAGTGGACCACATTCAGGTTTCGTATGCCGGTGACGACTCTTACGAATGGTTTGGCGGAAATGTAAACGCCAAATACCTGATTGCATATTGTGGTTTGGATGATGAGTATGATACCGATTTCGGTTACTCAGGTCATGTGCAATTTGCATTAGGCGTTCGGAATCCCCGTATTGCTGACGTTTCAACATCAAACGGATTTGAATCGGATAACAATGCAACAGGAACAACAAGCACACCCATTACAGCAGCCGTTTTCTCAAATGTTACATTGATAGGACCCTGGAAAACTACAACACTTAGTAATATCAGCAGCAATTTTGGTGCAGGAATGCATATCCGCCGCAACAGTGCGCTCTCAGCTTTCAACTCGGTATTTGCAGGATGGAACACAGGATTATTGCTTGATGCTACAACTACTTATGCAAACGCTACTTCAGGTGCTTTATCCATTCAAAACTGTGCTTTAATTGGTACCAAAGTAACAGCAGTAAATGGTGCTAACGGTGTTACAGCACAACAGGCATTGGATTATTTTAATACTGCAGGTTCAGGAAACTTAATTATCAAAACGAATGCCACGCCGGTTTTGGCAATAAATGCAAAGGATAGTGCCAGCATATCGGGTTCATTCTATGATGCAACAAAAGTAGGTACTGCTTCAATACCAACCTCATTCTTACCGGGAGCAGGTTCTCCGTTATTGGGAGCTGCAGCATTTACGAATACTAAATTACAACATGCATTTTTCGATAAAACGCCTACATTTATCGGTGCTTTCGGAGCAACCGACTGGACGAAGGAAGCATGGACAAATTTTGATCCACAAAACACTGTTTATTAATCGGTTTTTACTTGTTTACACATAAAAAATCGGAGTTGGGAGAAGTTGCGGTGACGTAACTTCTCTTTTTTGCCGAATGCAAATTTTGTAACACATATTAAATTATGCATTACCCGGATTAAACAATTCAAAAATAAGTGATTGTATGAATGAATATTACAAGACAAATAAGAATTAAACAACAAACTTCAAGTACTTAAACAGATAAGACAGAAACCAATCAGTCATTTTTTTGGTATTTTTGTTCTGTGAATCTATAAAAACAATATCATGCGTAAAATTATCATTCCTTTACTCATCCTGATTTGTGCCCAATTATCCATATCAGCACAAAACGAAAAAATCATTCAAAGCGATGGTCTTTTTTTCACTGATGCTACGCAAACAAAATTATACAGCGGTGAATACAAGGAATTTTTCCCTGACGGATCTGTTAAAGTGGAAATAAACATTCAAAACGGAAAACCGGAAGGAGCGTATATCGTTTATTTTGCCAACGGGAAACCAAACGAAGTGCGTGCTTACCACAACGGAGAGTTTCATGGCCTTTGGCGTACCTATAACGAGGCAGGCATGCTGATAGCAGAAGCAGAATACCGCCATAATAAAAAACACGGAACCTGGCATGTGTGGGACGATTCCGGCATTATGCGTTATGAAATGAATTATGACAACGGAAAAAAATCCGGGAACTGGTATATGTGGGACGAAAAAGGGAAATTGATTTCGGAGAAAGCGTACTAGTTTCGCGGTATTGGCTTAGTGATATTGGCTACACGATATCAATAGATATTAGCCTTTGGCGATATAGGCTGCGCGATATATAAAATCAGAATTGAAATACTGTACATGATTTTGATTTCAACACGAAAAGCCGTACACAAAACCCGGAACTCGAAACATGAAGCTTTTCAAACCTTTCAAACTTTCACAACATTGTATATTGTTTGTAATCATCCTGTAATAGTTATGTTGTTACTTTGTATCGTAAATAAAACAGAAAAATAAGTTTACAAACTAACAAAATACGATTATGAAAAAAGTGTTGTTTCTTTCCATTCTTTCTTTGATATTCATTTCAATGAATGTTTCAGCATCAGAAAATCCGGCTCCGGAACCAAAAACTGAAACGCAGGTAAGCACTACAGTTTTACGGGGACTAGTATTTGACAAACTAACGAACGAAACACTTGCAGGAGCTGTAATTACCGCCAACGGTAAAAAAGTCTACAGCGATTTGGATGGTAATTTTTCCATTTCGAATAGCTGCGATGGTAAATGCCAACTCAAAATAAGCATGATTTCATACAAGGAACAGACCCTGGAAATAGATTTGAGCAAAACACAAACGGTAAAAATCCAACTTCAACAACATTGAAACTATAATCAACAAAAAAGTTGAGAGGCAAATCCAATCCCGGGTTTGCCTCTCTTTTTGTTTAATACTGCCGGAAAAACAGCACACATAGATAATAATTTTGTAATAGACTTCACATAACTATGTAATAAAAATTATGTTACTTTGAAAATTAAATATAACGCATCAAATAATCAACTGATTGTAAATACGAATCTCTTTACACCTTACTAGTTACGAATTATCAACTTTTAATTGACAACCATTTATGAATGTATACCGTATTTTAGTAGTAGACGACGAAGAGGATCTCTGTGAAATTCTTAAGTTTAATCTCGAAAATGAAGGTTACAAGGTTGAAGTTGCCTATTCGGCTGAAGAAGCATTAAAAAAAGATATATCTTTTTTTAATCTGATCTTGCTTGATGTGATGATGGGGGCTATTTCGGGTTATAAAATGGCTCAAATGGTGAGAAGCAATCCTAAAACAGCCAACATCCCTATAATATTTGTTTCAGCAAAAGACAGCGAAAACAACCGCATAACAGGTTTCACTGTAGGTGGAGATGATTATATTTCAAAACCTTTCTCTTTGCGCGAAGTTATTGCGCGCATTAAAGCTGTTTTAGTGCGCACGGAAGTTGCAAATCGATTTAATTATCAGTTTCTGGTATACGAAAAACTGGAAATGAGTTTAACCAATAAAAAAGTATTAGTCGACAACGTTGAGATTACCTGTACCAGAAAAGAATTTGAAATACTCAAACTATTTCTCGAAAACAAAAATCACTTATTTACCCGTGAAGAAATACTTTCGCGCGTCTGGTCAGACGAAGCATTTGTTCTGAACAGAACCATCGATGTAAATATCACCCGACTCAGGAAGAAAATTGGACGGTACGAAAAAAATATAGTCACTAGACTGGGTTACGGTTATTGTTTTGAAGAATAAAACCATTTACCATTTATTCATTTACCATTTACAATTGAAGAAACTCTATTTACTTATTGGATTTCTTTGTTTTATTGCTCAAGGTTTATTGTCACAAAAACTTGGACTGGTACTAAGTGGCGGCGGTGCACCCGGAATAGCACATATTGGGGTTATCAAGGCATTGGAAGAAAACAATATTCCTGTGGATTACATAACAGGAACTTCAATAGGGGCTATTATAGGTGGGATGTATGCCATGGGAATGACTCCCGATGAAATGATTGCAGTCATACATTCTGACGATTTCAAACAATGGATAAACGGAGAATCCGAATGGAAAAATCTGTATTACTATCATCAACCCGATCCTAAACCAGGCATCGTGGATTTTCGTTTCACGATAAATAAGTGGAATTCTTCTGATTTAAAATTCAGGTTTCTTCCTTCAAATTTGGTATCACCGGGCCAAATGAATTATGCTTTTGTTCCTTTATTTTCGCAGGCAAATGCTTTGTGCGGAGGTAATTTCGACAAACTCTTCGTCCCTTTTCGCTGTGTTGCATCCGATATTTATAACAAAGAAGCGGTTGTATTCCGTCAGGCTGAATTAGGCGATGCCATTCGTGCTTCCATGACTTTTCCGTTTATGTTTATGCCCATAAAGATAAACAACCGCTTGTTATTCGATGGAGGCATTTACAATAACTTTCCCGTTGATGTCATGTGCGAAGACTTTCATCCCAACTTTACAATAGGGAGTGTGGTTGCTTACAATCCTCCAAAAGCGGATAAGAACGACCCAATGATGTTACTGCAAAACATGATTATCCATCATACCGATTATTCGCTTCCTGCAGGCGATGGTTTATTGTTCAATTTCAATTTAAAAGCTTTCAATACCTTCGATTTTACTAAAGTGGATGAACTGGTACAGATTGGATATGATTCGGTGATGGCTCATTTGGATGAAATCAAAGCACGCATTCCCCGGCAGGTACCGAAAGAGGAATTGGCCGAACTAAGAAAGAATTTCAGAAGTCGTTTTCCTACACTTAATTTTCGGCGTATCGAAATAGAAGGAATAGATAGCATTCAAAAGTTATATCTGAAATATGTTTTACCACCCGAAAATAAAATTTTAGGACAGGCTGATTTCAAAAAAATCTATTTCAAATTGATTTCAGATGACAGGATATCGGAAATCATACCACATGCGAAATTCGATCCTTCGGTTGGATATTTCGATTTAAATCTGAATATTGAGACCCAGGATCAGATGAAGTTGATGCTTGGTGGGTTTATTTCAAGTTCCACTACCAACCAGGCCTATCTGGGGTTAAGTTATCAGAACCTCAGCAAATATGCGCAATCAGCCTGTATTGATGCACAATTTGGAAAGACATACAACGGTTTTAGTCTGGGAACAAGGATAGAAATTCCATCCCGAAAAAGTAATTATCTGAAACTGATATTTGTGCTTCATCAATTCGATTATTATAAAAGCAACCGGCTTTTTCTGACTGAAAACCGAATGCAGGACTTTACTCAAAATGAAGTTTACACTAAGCTTAGTACAGGTTTCCCGATTGGCATGAATGGGCTACTGGAATCCGGGATTGGATATGGTTTATTATCCGATCATTACAAGCAGAATAATAGTTTAATAAATTCAAATCAGGGATATGACGTGAGCTCTTATGCTTTGGGCAGTGTGTTTACACGATTTGAAAGCAACACCCTGAATAATCTAATGTACCCGACCAGGGGGTTTCATTACACTACATCATTGCAATTGACCGGAGGAAATGAGAACTTCAGGTCAGCAAATGATTCAACACAAAATCTGACAGGGCAAAAGAATATTTGGCTGCAGTACCTTGCAAAAGCGGAACACTATTTTCCCTTATCTCCTCGATTTACAATGGGAATTTACGGAGAGTTGACTGTTTCAAACCGAAAGTTATTGCAAAACTACATCGCCACCATCATTCAGGCCAGGTCTTTCGAACCTACGGCATATAGTCGCTCGGTGTTCAACGAAGCCTTTAGCGCCAATCAATTTGTTGTTGTTGGAATAAAACCGGTTTACAAACTCAACGATTTGTGGCATGTGCGAACCGAGGCTTATTGCTTTGTACCCTATAAAAGCATTTTGCGGAGTACCGATAACTCTGCCGCCTATTCCAAACCCTTTTCAGCATCCCAATTTATGGCTGAAACATCCCTGGTATTTAATTACAAAATGGCTTCGGCAGCCTTGTTTACAAACTATAACAGCAGTCATTGGAATTTCGGAGTGAATATTGGAATCTTACTTTTTGAGCCTAAATTTACGGAGTAATACCATTTTTTATCAATATATGTATATTTTGTTACAATACCAGTTAGTTAGCTAATTCAGGACAAGTCATTTTGTTCCTTTTCCAATAAGTTTTGTTATAATACCAGTTAGTTTTGTTCCTTTTCCAACTAGTTTTGTTACAATTCCAGTTGAATTTGTTTCTTTTCCAGTTGGTTTTATTACAATTCCAGTTGGTTTTGTTACAATACCAGTTGGAATTAGTTTGATTCTTATTGGTAAACAAAAAATGGCTGCTCAATTAAGAGCAGCCATTTAATTAAGATAGTTAGCTGATATCTATTCTTTAATAAACTTCACTGCATAATTACTTGTTCCCGAAAAAACTTTCAAGGTATAAACTCCCTTTGAAAGATTATTTAAGTCTATCTGGGAAGAACCATTAATGCGTTCTGTTTTCACTAAAGTTCCATTTATTGACAAGATTTCCACTATTGCAGGTACCTCATTTTTAAAGCTGATAAAGGCAAAATCTTTTACAGGCACCGGATAAATGCTCACCGCATTTTGGTCGGGTGACATGGTTTTGTCAATACCGGTTGAAACATCAAATGAATTTCTTTTCACCACTTTAAAACCATCGAAGTAGGTAGCTTGTCCTAAATCACTCACCTCGTATGTTTTAACTTCAATGGTATCAGAACTTACAGATATATTACTGAATGTAGGCAAACCATTTTGTCCGAAACGTCCGTTGAACATACCGAAGTAGTTAGTCAACCCTAAACCTGACTCAACTGCGGTCATCTGGGCTTGTGAGCGTGGTTCATATTTTTTCTTGCCCGCAGAATTATTCAGGAAGTATAATGTTCCATTTTGCACATTAAATATACCACCCAGTTTTGCAGTAACATTGGTACGCGCATCAAAGGTCACACCAATTTGATTTTTAACTGAATTAGCTACCAGTGCTTTTCCTTTGATTGGTCCCATTACTTCGTAAATATGGTCGTGCCCTTGCATAGCCAAGTCAATATGTAACTCGTCAAATACTGGTCCCATGGCTTCACGACAAACTTTTCCATCTGCATCACTTTGGTGACTTCCTGAACCTGTGTACATGGTTTTGTGATAGAACGCAATTCTCCATTTAGTATTTGGATTTGCAGCAACAGTGCGTCTCATCCAGTTTGCAATAGAATCTAATTGTCCGGCAGTACTATAATTTTCGTAGCTCAACGCCATAAACAATGCATCGCCATAAACAAATGAGTAGATACTACCCGGAGTGGTTGATTTTGCTGCATCGAACGCCGGACATAAAGTGTTGAAGTGGCGTGTGAAATTTTTGTTCGTAGAATTATCATGATTACCAATAATATAGGCTGTTGGATTTTTCATAAAAATATCCTGCTGAGTTTGGAAGAACTGTTCATATTCCCATTCTGAATTTGGATCTCCCGAAGTTTCAATCAAATCACCACAACTCAACCAGAAGTTTGCTCCCGGATACATCGACTGGGCAGCGTGAGTGGTTCTCTGAGAAATATCAAAATTTCCTACAGTATTTGCTTGCGGGTCAGTAGTATAAACAAATGAGAAAGGCTCTTTTGTTGTTTTTGCTGTAGTAAATGAACCAGTAGTACTCCATGCACCATCATTACCTATACGGAATGAATAAGCTGTATTTGGCGACAAACCTGTTACCAACGCTTTATGGCTTGAATAGCTTTTCTTTGTGTTATTTGCAATTCCTGCCAATGTTGACAAACTATTTCCTGAAACGCAATAGTTTGTTTCAAAACAAGTTGTGTCGGCATTGATAGTGAAGGCTGGAGTTACAAATGCACTTTCAGCAGCATCTTTTCCGGCTACAATTTGCACCTTACCCTTAGCAGCACCCTGATTAGTGTACCAGTTAAAAGCCATGCGCGAAGTTGGTTCGCCATTGATAGACATCACAATGCTATAAGGATTTTCACTTGTTTTCAAGCCGTTTAAAGCCAATTGTAGTTGGGCAGTTGAAGCCGAATCTTTGGCAGCGGCTGCTACTACGGCTTTTTTCAATGCAGTCCACGAAGGAATAGTATAGCTTGCTTCATCCAATGAATTTGTAACACTTGTAAGTGAATCGGCTTTACTTAAAGCAAAAGTAATGCTTGCTCCCCATTGAACAGGTGCTCCGGCAGTTGCTGTAGGATTCCAAAGACATTCACGAACAGTCATGTTCTTTGAAATTGAATCCAATGTTATTACCTGATATGAAACTTTGTTTTCCTGTGTTGCCGATGGTTCACCTTTCATTGGAGAGTCTACACGGATTGTTTTCAACGCAATGTTGTTATCTGGTCCGGTGTAGGTATAGAACTGATTCCAGTTTGAATTTCCGTGGAAATAAGCTTTGATATTTGGATGCACTTTTACAAAACTTGCAAAACCTCTTTGTTCAATAGCCGATGAAGCTGAAGTTGTTAACCCATCTTTGCAGGTTTCTTCCACCATGTTTTCAAATTTATCGGTACTATTAATTGTATGCGTTCCGTTTGGATTGCGTAAGTGTTTTGTTTCAATATCCGGTTGGTCATGAGTAAAAATCACAACAGGCATTGTTGCACTTATCGAAGCTAAATCGTTAGCCATCCAAATGCGGTTAGTCGAATCCGGCCACAAAGTCACGAACATAAAGTGTACACCTCCAATGTTTTTAGAGTAATTTACTTTATCTGTTGTGTAATTGTAATCAGATGTTGTTTTTGGAGTTGCAGGGTTCATCATCATATTGTAAATGTTTACAGTCGATGTTTTATCTATTGCTGGAGACAAGGTTTTGTAATATCCAATTGCATTAGAAACATCGTGGTTGCCCGGTGCTAAAAGTAATGTCGCATTTTGATTATAACGGTTTTTCAATGAGATACCATTAATGTAATCAGCGGCAAATTGTGTCCATGATGCGGCAGAAGATTGATAACCACTTGCAGCCTCACTACGGTTAGCAATATCACCGGTATTAATTACATAATCAATTGCCCCAACTGTTTGACCTGCTTTAATTCCATTGTCAGCAGGGAATAAAACTGAAGACATACCATTCATTTTTGCTACCAAAGCAGCATGTACAATGTGTGCATCAACATTTGTTCCTCCTTGGAAATTTGCCCTTGTGATACCATAATGCGAATCGGAAGTATAAATCATCCCAATCTGTGGAGTAAATGTTGCGTATACAAAAATCGGGTTTGAATAGAACCAAAGGTCGGCAAACGCTTTTGTAGCATTATTTGTTCCCATCAAAGCATCGGCTAGCGGATTTCCGTCGGCATCAGTTTCGTTCGTTACATTCAGTCCAAGGTTAGAACCACGCAAGCGGAAATACATTGAATCAGTTACATTTGGAACGATAAGGCTCATTTCAACCCAACCATTTCCTAAACTTTTCCATTGTTGGCTTACAACGCTTTTTGAATCGGTTACACCACCACCTGCATCAAAACGAGCAATAACCGAAGTCGTAGCAACATTATCGACATTATATCTAGCATCCGTTGATTGAATTTTCGCTCCAATTTTTCCTTTAATAATATCAATATGGTTTAATGCCGGATTTGTATACGAGCTATAAGTATTAAAATTTGCACCTTGTGGGTCACGGGCTTTGATAGTTATTTTTACCGATTGACCTTTGGCAATAACCAAGTTAGAACCCATAACGGCAGAGGTCTTCTGAGTGCCAACGGTTTCTACCTTGTAAATCAACGAGTCAATCAAATCACCTTGAACAACCCATGTGTTACCCGAGCGCAATCCATCAACAATGTTTTGAGCCGATTTTCCTGCTGTATAGGTGTAATTCTTTTGATATTCTCCCGGATAAAAATCACCTGCTTCATCGTGACAGTCGGAGTTTGCAAACAACCAGAAGTTACGACCTTCCGATAACATAGCATCCCACATTCCGCCAATTTTTGCAGAAAAATAGCCTGTACCTCCATAAGTACCACCACCTTGTGCCGTTGATGTATATCCGCCACGTCCACCTGATTCTTTCTGATGACCTGGCATACTTTCAAATCCAAAGCAAACGCTCGGAGCCGCATTGTTCATGTCGCGAAAACTAGCGATTGAATAACCCGAAGCAGGTTGTTTACGTTCTGGATGAGCTGGTACTAAATAACTTGTTGTTGGGTAATTTGTTTGCAACCATGTCAGTGCTTCCAATGTTTTGGCGTGCCCAGACAAGGCACTTTTTGTCCAGCCTTGTGCCACTCCACCAGTTAAATCGGCATCGTTATTATCAAATTTAAATTCAAATTCGGCAAGTGGATTACAGTTAGGAGTTGCTGTAAACTGATTGGTGATAAGCCCCATGCTACCATGCTCGTGACCGGGAACATTCATTTCGTAGCTTTGGATAATTGTCTTTACTGGATAAAGTAATCTTGCTTTCAATATTTCAGTAAAAGAACTGTCGCGAAGCATTTGCCAACGCCACATCATTTGATGTCCACCAAGCATTACTGAAGTTCCTAGGATTGGGTTTGGAGTATAACTTTCCCAATACGCAATTGTATTGTTATTGTCTTTTCCTGTTACCCGGGCGTTTGTAGTAAAACCGCCTCCATGTTCGCTGTTGGCCCACCAGTTTAATCCAAACCGGTTGTTTTTGGACATCATGTGTCCAATGGTGTAACTACCATCCGTGTAGGTGGTGTGTTGGTGAAAATCACCCGTTAAATAACTCTGTGCAACGGTTGGTTGAACCAAACCGGCACTTCCAAGCAACAGAGCCAAAGCTACTGGCTTAAGTAATCTTGTTTTCATTTGCCTTAAATTGTTTTATGTGAATAACTAAATCGGAGGCAAAAGTAAAGCTGGGATGTTATAAAAAAGTTGCAGAAAAATTTCGTTTAAGAAAAGAATCAATGAAAGGGAAATGTCGAATCTGTGTGAGTCATATTACTGTAATATAGATGTATGAACTATTCATATCAACGATATTATGTCTTAATAAATTTGTAAGCATTTTGAAAAATCAAATATATAAGACGATAAATTATAAATATCAAAACAAACGGATAGAGTTTGAAACTAATAACATAAACCATCCCCCGTCCCCTCGGATATATACAAACATGATTAAATTTACAAAAGGTGCGGAGTGGTGGATGGAATTTTCAATCCAAAATTTTCGGAATAAAGAAAACCAGGAGTATTCTGTTAAGCTACAACAATAAAATGATTTCATAAAACAGGATAAGTATTAATATTTTCGTAATCTCTTCGTATTAACTCTCCATTACATTTGCAGGGTATTAATACTTCTTTATTTGCAATTTTATTAAACAACTTTAATCACTAACAAATTCAAAACAATGACAAGCAAGAAATCATTTTATTTTATCATTACTGTTTTTTTGGGGTTGACAATATTGATATCATCTTGTAGCAAAACAGAAGACAATGGTATCGTTTCGGTAGTTGAAAATCAAGCAGATCAAACAATGTATAAAGTGGCCGGAGCTACTTTTAACGAAGGTTTTGAACAAGGCACTAAAACTGCTTATGCAACAGCTGCTGTTACTTTCGGAACCGGGAGTTGGAATTTAAACGATGCTTTACTCGGGACAAGCACTTCCGATAGAAAATCGGGAACAAAATCAGTCAGAATCAGAAACACGGGTATTTTAACCATGCAATTTAATAATGTAAACGGTGCATCAATTTTAGATGTCAAACATGCTGTCTATGGTACTGATGGTTCTTCAACCTGGGAACTGTATGTATCTTCCAATAGCGGAAGTACCTGGACAAAAGTTGGAAGTACAATTACAACCAGCTCAACAACATTGTCAATAGCTACTTTTACTGTTAATATTTCAGGAAATGTTCGTTTCGAAATCCGTAAAATTAGTGGAGGCACAAACAGGATTAATATTGATGATGTTTCAATTTCAGATTATTCCACAACACCACCACCACCTCCAGGTTCAAGCGAAAGTTTGACCTTAGGAAATCCAAGTGCTGCCGTAACCAATATTACAACACCGGATAATTATTTGATGGAAAAAACGCAGTATAGCTTATCGTACAATAATTCAAAACATACTGCAAACTGGGTAAGTTGGAGATGCGCCAGCGAATGGATTGGAAGTGCAGCCCGTCAGGATGATTTCAGAGCAGATACAACATTGCCAACCAGTTGGTATCGTTGTGGTTCTTCTGAATTTTCAGGTTCAGGTTTCGACAGAGGACACATGTGCCCCTCGGCTGACAGAACAAGTTCGGTTGCCGATAACTCTGCTACCTTTTTAATGACTAACATGATACCTCAGGCTCCAAACAATAATCAAATTACATGGGCAAATTTAGAAAACTATTGTCGCACATTGGTAGGATCAGGTAATGAAATATACATTATCAGTGGTGGTTACGGACAGGGTGGTACCGGCAGCAATGGTTACAAAACGACAGTTGGTAATGGAACATGGGTTCCGAATAAAACCTGGAAAGTTATTGTTGTATTGCCTGTAGGAACAAATGATGCTGCCCGTGTGACAACTTCGACACGTGTAATAGCTGTTCTTATGCCAAACGACCAAACCTGCAACAGTCAACCATGGGGAAATTACAGAGTATCTGTGGACCAAATTGAAAGTTTAACAGGCTATGATTTTTTGTCAAATGTAACTACCAGCGTTCAATCTGTGGTTGAAGCCAAAGTTGATAATTTGTAACTGAAGCTATTGATGAAAGCTGAGCAACAAAAAAATCTTTTATAGAAATAAAGATAAGAATTAAGAGCCTGCAGAATTGCAGGCTTTTTTCTTCCCAATCAGTTGGTAATATAAAAGTCGAAATACTTTTTAATTAAAGTGATTGAGAATCGAAAAGTAGTAGCAAGACTGTTAAAGACATTAATTATCTTTACTCCACAATCTGGAACCCAACCTTATAACCTGCGAAAGGTAAACATTAGTGATGGAATACTTTTCAACTCCGAAATCTATACTGTTGTTTGCGCGCAAGTAGATATGCATTCCTGGCTGTTTGAATTCATATCGCCCGTCATTATTCTCAACGAAATTAGGATTTATACTAAGAATAGTGTATCCTTTAGCCCATAAATGTGCAATTGCCGAAGCACTGAAGCTTTTTGCCTTACGCGATGCTCCTGCAACGGCAATAAGCTTACAATTCAGGAATCTGTCAATGTTTTGTAATGAAATTAGTTGCATACGTATTTTTTAAGTTTAGTGATAATCCTAAGATTTTTGTGTTTGCAAATGTATTATTCGTTTGAAACAAACAGTTGTTTTTCTTTTTTACATATCAACTGAACAGCCCATTTGCCTGTTTGAGCTGATGGTGGTATTCCGCCACCCGGGAACAACCATTGGCCGGCCATATAAAAGTTTTGAAGTCCGGGAAGTTGCATTTTAAGGGATTTCATCATATTATCCTTCGATGGCATAAATCCTTCATAAGCTCCGTCTTTTACGCCGGTGTACTTTACATCGGTTTTGGGAGTTGCTACATCTATCACTTCTATAAATTCCTTGATACCCGGATATATTTTATCAAGATATCCAGTAGCATCTTTCTGAATTTGTAGTTTTTCGGCTTTGTATTCTTGTGCTTCCATGTTTTCCCATAGCTTCCAGGGACTTTCATACCTCAGGACAATTGAAGTTTTTCCTTCAGGTGCCATGGTAGTGTCGTAAGCATAATTCATTACCGAATAACCGTTTTCCAAATCTGTTGTACCTATCTTCATGTCTTTCGATATATTAATGACAATAGGGAATTCAGATGGAATATCTTTTTTTATCCCGAATGATACCTGCACAATTGGTGTGAAAAGTTCCCAGTTCTTATATGCAAAATCAATTTCCTTCGAGATATATTTCGCTTCCAGCATCTTAAATATCGTTGAATATCCATCGGCTGCACTTATTACAAAATCTGCCGGAACGGAAGTTCCAGCGCTCAGAATTACTCCTTTTGCAACATCATTTTCAACAATAACTTTCTCAACAGTTTTGTTATACGATAATTTTCCACCCAACTTTAGAAATTTTTCCACCATTCTTTGAGCCAGGGGATAAGAACCTCCTTTAATGTATCCGGCATTTTTCTGATTGAACCATCCCAGCATAAATATAAATGCCAAAGCAGAAAAATCGCGGTTACCGTACAATGAAAAGAAAACCGATTTTATCCGTTCGCTTTTAAAATTTAATTTATCGAAATACTCCTGGCAAGTCATCCTTCCGAATTTTCGTATTACATTAAATACGGGAAGCATCCGGGGAAGTATTTTTATATAATCGAACGGTGAGCGCAATTCGGGTGCTAATGCAAATGGTTCCAATAAGGCACTTTTTCGCATATCGGTGCACATTTTCTGAATCGAGGCTTTGTCTTCGGGAGCTAATTCAATGAGGTATTTTTCCCAACGATCGATATTTGTATAAATAATAAATTCATTTCCATCATTATCCAGGATACGTGAATGAATATCATGATCGATTATTTCGGTTTCATTATTTATAACATTGGTTTCTTTCCATATCTCGTGAAAGGCACCTTTTGAAGTTCCGACCAACCAGTGCAAGCAATAGTCAAAACGATATCCCTTGCGATCCCAGGCAGTACATTGCCCACCTGCAACGTCATGCATCTCTATGATTTCCGTCTCAAAACCATTTCTGACTGAATAAATACCGGCTGACAATCCGGCAATTCCACCTCCGATTATTACTACTTTTTTATTCATGGTTAAATTCATTTAGTTTTTATAATACGTTTAAAGAAAATACTAATCAAGATACCCACTGCAATAATAAATAACCAATTAATTGATATGGAAGCCACTTCAAATCTGTAATTCCTGTCAATTCCAAACAGGATTGAATACACAACAAATGCAACAATATTCAAGATAAAAGGTAAAAATAGCATCCAACGTAAAGATTTTTCAAGTCGATTGGATGAAGAAAAAACAGGAGCTAAAAAGAATAAAGAAATACTCATGGTGATATATCCCAATTCCTCTAATGCTATAAATATTCCATGTCCATTATATTGAGTGAGTAGAGCAATACCTTCAGTTTCACCTTTCATCATGCTTATAGGAATTACTGCAAATTGAATAAAGTAATCCGATAATAAAACCGTAGTGGAAATCAAAGCAAATGCAATACCAATGAAACTAAAAATTCTTTTCTCGATAGGTGCAATGTAATGAATTGAAATAACAAATATCAAAAAAGCGAACAGTTGAAATATCGCAAGATACATCCAATGATAGTCCCTGGGATAATAATTCAGTAAATCGTTGAATGGATATTCCATGCAATTGCCTGGACAATTAGGACCAGATGGAGGTATAGCCATCATTGCAAATCCAAATGTAAGAATTGTAAGGATAGTCAATGCAATCGAAGCATATAATCCAACTTTTGACGAAAGGGTTTTAGTGTTTTCCATATTTTTTGTATTTTCAGGTAAAAGGAATTTAAACGCTAAATTATCGAGTTAATAATTTCAACTTTTTTATAAAACCTTCATATCGTTCCAGAATTTCACCTTTAAAATTCTCATCATTTAAATGAGTTTTCATAAAAGCGTCAGGATCTTCTTTTTTATCATTAGGCAAAACTAGTCCAATCGGAAATGCCTGACAAAAAATACATTTATTCTTTAATCTGTTTTCTACTTCCTTGAAAACCAAACCGTGTCCGAATTTATCATCTTTCTTTGCATAAGTGCTACCGCAACAAGTAACAAAAACCAATTTATTAATCTGCAGAAAATACCTTTTTGTAAAACTACGGAGAGGTGGAATAAACTTACCCATCCAAATAGGACCACACAAAATCACTCTGTCATATTCTTTAATATTGTGCTTCAGAGACTTGATTCCTAAATGTATATTCATTAAAAACAGAAGAAAAATATTCAGTCGTGGCTCAATTTCTTCAATTTCGCAGGACAAACTTTTGGAAATTTTTTCGGCTAGGTATTTATTACTGCCTTTTCTTGAATAATAAAATACAATTGTTTTCATTTCCTCTACTGTGTTATCAATTTTTGTTTGTCTGTCTTTATTCCTTTAATCAATAGCCATAAAACCATGGAGAATTCAGCGATGCTTGAAATCACAGCTACCAATATATTCGTTTGCTTATGAAATTCAGGAACTAAAATGAAAGTAGTAACATCGACAAAATAGGAAATGCCTCCGGCAATTAAAAATATACCCAATATTCTAGGTATAAAGCCTGATTTATACACCAATTGTCCGAAAGGAATGAGCCACAGACCCCAGAAAATTCCAATCAAGACAATGCCGTTTTCAAACATTTTAAGGTTTGACATGGATAATGAATATCGTTGGACTTGATCAAACGAAGCCATAAAACTTTCTTTGAGAATAGATAATGCTGTGACCTGATAAAAAATAATGAAAAAAGTTACCGGCACTGAAGTTATGACCAATGCCAGCAAGGTTCTTGATAATTGCTTGTTTACATTTTCAAACAGTTTATACAATGTCAATCCTAAAAACACAAAAATAATTTGACTTATAAAACTGCTGAGAATACCAAATCTGAATAAAAACTCATGGCTTAGTATATTCTGTGCAGTTAAAGTAATATCATTCGGTACAATTAATTTGGCTGGAATAACCATAATTCCGATGGCAGCTGTGATGGCATTGACCAAATAGAGAATACCTGCAATACGGGCAGTTGTTTTGAGATTGACATTGGTATTATTCATAACTTCTGAGTTTTAATTACCTAAGTATTTACCAACAATATTCTTCTGGTAAGTTATTTCAATTTTCTTAAATATTGAAGCAGGAATATGGAACTTATTAAAGTGATAATTCCAAAAACAATTGTCAGACCGAGATTAGCTTCCAACCCTTTTGCTTTCATCACAAAAATCATGGCAGCAATGGCAATGGCCATGAATATACAAAAGATCATCAGGGTAGGAGCAAGCAGAAAGCCAATGTTTTTCTTTTTAATTAAAGCTATTCCGGTAATTATTAATGCAGGCAGACAAATGGCGATATCCAGCACATGTACAGGATTAATCAACAGACCGCTTTCAATAATACTCTTTGGAATTGCATTTATAAGTATAGCCGGAATGATTTCGGAAAGCCAGATGAAATAAAATAATACAGCAATGACAATTAGAAATATTCCGGTTGATTTTGTTGAAACTTTCGTTGCAAACCATTCCGAAACATTTTCATTCAGTGATATAATTACAAAATAGATAAGTGAATAAAAGGACAATCCTAGAATCAAGCAATAAGCAATAAACAGATTATTGAAGTGTAATCCGAAGCTGTAAATAGTATATGAATATGCCAGATAGAATATCGCTCCACTCCAAATCAGTAATCCCAATTTGCTCTTGCGCCATGCAAAAACTGCTGCAATAATTAATACAGGAACAACAACAAAAAGATTGATAATATCCTGGCCAATACCTTGAGCAGCATACAGTGTATTTTCCCTTGCATACGTACTTTCAATAAAAATACCGGAATAACTGACAATTGCTGTAAGAATTGCCAATGGAACTGAAAGAAGTAAAATAATTGGTTCGTTTTTCTTTTTCATTTTTTTATAATTTATCGCTTTTGTAATTCTAAATCACGGGCAAAACCAGAAATAATGGTTATAATTTGAAATACCAATCCGGCAATAAGCAATGACCAGCAAATATAATGTCGTATTTATATTGTTTTGATAATCCTTTTCAGATTTTGTATTTACTTTGTGAAACTTAGTGTTTTTGTGTCTTAGTGGCATGAAAATTATTGCCACAAGGACTCTAAGGCCTCAAAGAAACACAAAGAATTGTACGATATTAGTTTAGTTCCACTTACTTCTATGTTGTATAGAATTTAATTTTAAAATGATGATTTTTTCTTAATCTCTTTCCAAAGGGCACTGAAAGAAACAGCAGCTTTTGAGTTTGGCATAAAATCAGCCATAGGCTTTCTGTAAATACCCATCTTCTCTATATCTGCCATAAAAGGAATAAATGAATGGCAGAGATTAGGCATTTTCCGTGTAAGTTCCTTCATCATGTTCTGATGAACTGATTTCCGAACCTCTACCATGGAGAAAAAAGGAATCAATGCGGATGTTTTCAACTCATCTTCTTCAAAAAATGAGATAATCTGCTCATAAGTTCGCAGACAAAGTGGAGTGGGCACAGTAGGAAGAAGAATAAAATCGCAGGCATGAAAAATGTTCTCAGCTAAAATTGAAATTCCGGGAGGACAGTCCAGAAAAACAACATCATAATCATTTTTCAAATCCTTCAATGCTTCCTTGATTCTTTTCTTAGATTTCTTAGTCTGATCAAGGATCGTATCCATGTGGCGGTATGAGAAATCGGAAGGAATAATATCAAGTTTACGATAATCAGTTTCTGATATAATATCTCGTAACTCAACCTTACCAGTTATAATTTTTTTAATACTGGCATCATTTCCCTGTTCCTTATCATAGTAGAATGAAGAAGAACCCTGTGGGTCAAGATCCCACAAAAGGGTTTTATTTCCATCAAGGCTCGATAGATAAGACAAATTAACTGAAGCAGCTGTTTTACCTACGCCACCTTTGATATTGTAAATGCCAAATATTATCATTTTGTTTCTTCAGGCTTCTCAACTTTCTGTTTTTTCTCCTTTTTTACAGGTTTCTCCTTTTTTACAGGTTTGTTTTTCAACATTTTTTTTGCAGATTTAGCTAATTCCCACATGACTTCTTTTTCCTGATTAAGATCTACTTTCTTATTTCTCAATCTTTCTTTCAGTACAACTACTTCTTTTTTTATCTTTTCAATTTTACGAACCGAAGTTTCAAGGCTCGTGATAACTGATGTATCTTCGCCGTTCTCCTTTGAAATTGCTACAGTTGCTTTTAAATTACTAACTACTTCAACTGCTTCTTCAATGCTGCTTTTTTTGTTCTTCTTTTTCATATCAATAATTTATTATTGTTAATTATATTACAAACACATTACAAACATATTACATTTATATCCAGATGATTAAAACAATTCATTTTTTTATATGAAATGCAAACATACAAATAAATTAGTAATTAATGCACAAAATTTCATACATTTATTCAATCACCGACACTTTTAGATTTCCACATATAGTGATTCATAAAATGTACATTATCATTTTAAATAAAACTTCCAGATATACTGGCATCGCAGTTAGTTCTCATTCGGGAGATTCAGCATTCGTATTTTAGTGTGAGTTTGCACACCAAAAAGTTACGAAACCCATTTTCAGTGTGTTTTTTTGCTTCCGTAACGTAACGGAAGTCGTTTTTCATGCATTTTTTGGTTCTGTGAGATTACATAAGTCATTTTCTACAAGGAAATTTGGTCCTGTAATATAACAGAATGTAATTTTCGTACGTTTTTTATGTTCTGCAACCTTACGTAAGTCATTTTATGCACGTTTTTTTACTTCTGTAAGGTTACAGAGACCATTTTCTGTCGATTTTTAAAGTTCTGTAAGTTTGTAGTGGAAATAAATCAAAAAAAAGCTCCGCAAATAGTATTATCTACTGCGGAGCTTCTGAAGATTTACGCAATCCCTAACTCATTAATGTGCCACTGGTATAATGATTCCGGCAGCAGCAGTAGTACTAACTGCTTTTTTGCGTGTGGCAGTTACAGTTACTTCTGCAAAACGCTGGTTTACATTACTGTATAACGTTTGCATTTCCACTGTATCCATACTCTTAGTCATCCAGTTAAGCTCATCCACGTACAGCTTTATAGCATCTTCCATCTCTCTACGCAGACTGCTTGGTGCCACTTTTGATGAAAGTGAGTTTTCCTTGCCCAGATATCTGTTTTCGTAATCTAGTTGTACTTGATCAAGTTCCGCCAATTTGTCAGTAAGCAGAATTTTGACAATGGGTGCTTCCATTTCATGTTTTTTCAACGATTCGATAATACGGATAAAGATAATCGACTGATCGGCAATTTTTAGATTTCTAAAATTACGTCCATATTTATTCAAAAGTTCAAATACTAATAATGCAGCGGCTTTCACTGCAGCATCAGGCGATTTGGTCTGTCCATCCACGTAGTCAAAGATTTCAATGAACAAATTGTAGCGTTGCGCAAACAACTCTTTAATCTGTTCCGAAACCTGTTTTTCGTTTCCGGGTTCAATAGCCTTTTGGTAACGACCATTCACCTCTATCAGATTCAAAAACTGTTTACTGTTTCGTGCAGCTTCAATGCCCGATTTAATTACAGTGTCAATAATTCGCAGCGCTAATGCTGCAAGTGATAAAATGCCAATTCTATTGGCTTTGCTTTTATATAACATAATAATATTGTTTTAATATTTATAAAATTGTAAATAACTAATACCTGTTTGATATTAGGATATAGTAAGTGACGGGACAGATTATTGCACTGTCCGCAAATAACTAATTTTATTAGTAACTAATAATTTACAATGATGGAATTCGGCTGAGGGATGTGCCAAAGTAGGCACTAAAAATAGTTGAAGATTGGCTCGAGCACAATCCGAAAAGAAGTGAAATTGTTACGGTAAGGCTGTAGGCATTGATTTTCACACTACATATGTTTCCATACAAAAGTCGTAGCATACGACGCAGGATAGCCTTATACCATTTGTCGATATCAAAATTTAAATATTTAAAATCTGCTACGGATATCAGTCTGGGTTCTATATATACCAACTCCTCAAACGCCAATTCTAAATCTGCCATAGTGTAGTATGACAAATCGAGTGGCGTATTGTCGAACTCCTGAATTTCTTCAGGGTTCGGGTTGAAAATAATATTAAACAGATCCTTAATCATTCGCAAAAAAATAGAATAAAGTAAACTTTGTTATTAAAACTATTATTTACAATAATTATGCCAAATTTTGTAATTTAAATTTATATGCCAAACATTCCTGAAAAATGATAATGAAAAGATGAAGAAACAAAAAAAAGCCACCTTCACAGGCAGCTTTTTTAAATAAACAAAATGATTAAACTGAGAAATAACAATATATCTAAGAAAAATTCTGATTTCTATTTACTGATGGAATGATAATTCTGAAGTACAAGGGATTCAATCGTGTAAGTTTCTTTTTGATCATACTCATCCTGAATAAAATGTAGCAGGTCAAGAATTCCGTTTGCAAAGTTGCTGAGTTTTTCTATTGCTTCCTGAATTTCTTCCGGATTATTCAAGTCGTTTTTCAACTGGATAGAATGTTTACAATCGTGCATGGTCAGTTTCATAATCCCGTCTTCCATTACCTTGGCATGATAGCACGACATACTTCTGGGACTATCAGAAAGTAAAAATTTCTTTATGTTGTAAGTTGGTTTTTCCATGCTGATACGGTTTTATGTTTTAAAACGGGACTTATAATACCTGTTTTATATTTAAATCAATGTAATCGTCCGCAAAAATAAAACTGTTGTATATCAACCCGATTAAAACCACATGAAAGAAGTATGAAACAAATGGATTCGGGTTACAAAATTTACTTCATGTTACATAAAAAAGAATGGCTGCACTTATCCGGACAGCCATTCTATTTATATTCTTAAGCAATGCTTACTTTACGATTTTAAAATCGTCGAATGGTTCAGCAACTCCCGAAGCATTGATTTCGTATGTTTTCACCTCAATACTTTCGGTGCTTACACTAATATTACTATACATCGGGTTACCATCCTGACCAAAGTGACCAGTGAATAAATTGAAATAACCGGGTAATCCGGTTGCATTTACAACCGTTGGCGATGACATCTCGTCCTGACTGCGAGGCATGTATTTTTTCTTCCCTCCCGAATTGTTTAAAAAATAAAGAGTACCGTTTTTGACGTTATAGATTCCTCCTGATTTACCTGTAAGGTTAGTTTTAGGATCAACAGTTTCAACTATCTGATTTGAAACAGCTCCTTCAACAAGTGTTTTGTTTTTGATAGGTCCAATTACTTCATAAATATGATCGTGACCTTGTAAAGCCAGGTCAATTTTCAAATCATCGAATACGGGACCCATTTTTTCACGAACAAGCTTTCCGTTATCATCGCTTTGGTGGCTGGTGCTACCGGTATACAAGCATTTGTGGTAAAATGCAATTCTCCATTTAGTATTTGGATTTGCAGCCACTTGTCTTCTCATCCAATTTTCAACAGAATCCAATTGTCCGGGTATATTATAATCTTCAAAACTAAAGCCCATAAACAAAGCATCGCCATATACAAACGAATAAATACTGCCCGGAACGGTTGATTTTGCATAATCAAATCCAATACTATCGGTATTAAAATGATGGGTAAAGTTTTTATTGCGTGAAAAATCGTGATTTCCCATAACCGGTGCAAATGGTTTATTCAGGAAAATATCTTGTTGTGTTTGGAAAAATTGTTCATATTCCCATTCCGAATTATTGTCGTTCGAAGATTGTACCAAGTCACCACAACTTAACCAAAAGTTTGCATTAGGATACATGGTGTTGGCTGCATGGGTAGTTGTTTGGGAAATATTAAACATCGCATCTGTATTAGCCTGAGGATCTGTGAAATAAATAAACGAGAATGGATCCTTATTGGTTTTTGCAGTAGTAAATGTTCCTGTTTCACTCCATGCGCCCGGTTTTCCAACCCGGTACGAATAAGTCGTGTTTGGAGTAAGTCCTGTAGCTAATGCTTTGTTTTGGGTATAGCTTTTCTTGGTATTGTCGGCAATATCCGCTAAAGCAAGAAGCCCGTTTCCTTTGGAATTATAATTCAGATCCGGTATACTGACACATTTTGCCTGAATAACCATTACCGGCTTTTTAAATGCTTTGCTGCTTGTGGCAGCACCGAACACGATTTCAACCCTTCCACCGGTTACCTCTGCATTTGTAAACCAGGCAAAACCCAACCGAGAAGTAGGACTTCCATTGATACAGCTTACAATGCTATAAGGCATATCTTTACCTTTGAGGTCATTCAACGCATTTTGAAGACCAATCGTTGAAGTGGAGTCTTTTAAAGTTGAAGCACTTTTAACTACTCTTTTTAATAATGTCCACGAAGGAATAGTGTAATTAACTTCATTCAGGGAATTTACAACACTTAATAATGAATCTGCTTTGGATGAAGCATAAGCAGTTCCTGACAGAAGTACCATTCCGAGAATAATCAGGATTGATTTTAATAAATAATTCTTTTTCATTTGTTTCTTTTTTATGTATGCAGCATTTATTGATTAGGTTAAAAGTAAAGTAATTATGTTATCTGTATGATCGTTCAAACTGGTAAACAGGTTCTCCATTCGAACCCATAAATACTACACGAATGCTGTCGGCATGAAAAGTAACTTCAGAAAAACCGGCAGTGGAATTGCTGAAAAGCGACATTTCATTCATGGTACTTGGACGGGGTTCACCGCCACTGCCTGTAACAATATAATCCACGGTCTTTCCTTTTTCACGCAAATGTTGAAAATCATGGTCATGTCCGCAGAAATAAAACTGAGCATTATACTTTTCGAGCAGGGGTTTTACTTTCCGAATCATATTAGGCGTGTTGCCATGTGTTTTGCTTGCCGAATAAACCGGGTGATGACCGAACACAAGTTTCCATTGTTCTTTGGAGTTGGCAAGCACATCGTTCAACCATTGAATTTGTTTGGCTGTATCCTGTTTTGCCACATCAGGATAACCATCGCCTTTGTGATATGAATCTACTAAAGGAGTGGTATCCAGAAAAATAAAACGCGCTGAAATACTGTCGTTAATCTTTCTCACGAAAGTATAATAATGATCAGTCAACCTCCAACGGCGACTTACGTTTGAATAATCTATTTCGGCTTGTGTATTGCCATGATAGTCGTGATTACCCAAAACCGGGAACCATTCAACCTGCAATGCATTTGTTTTATAAACATTTTCGAAATTAGTCATCCAAAGCGGATCTTGCGTAGAAGCAACTCCACTTAGTTGAAAGTTATCACCACAAGAAACTATAAATTGCGGATGGATGTTATTTTTAGCTTGCAAAGCCATTTGATCCGCCACTTCTTGTTGTCGGTTTTCACCATTCCATCCCCAATCACTGATAACAAAGAAATTCAATGCTCTTTTGAATTTTTTGAGTGTACCGATTGTTGTTGTGGTTTCTGTCTTTGTTTCCTTTACCGGAGTAAATGACATGAATGCAAAAACAGCAACAAATAATATGATTACAGATTTTATTATTTTCATTTTTTTACTGTGTTTTTTATATGAATTATTGTTGTCCGATAAGAAAATACATTTAAATAATTTCGCCCCGATGGGGCTAAGATGAAATTTGTAGCTTATTGATTACCATAATATCGCTGCGATGCTGCTAATATTTAAAGTCCCATAGGGACGAATCCCGATAGCTATCGGGAGGTAGAATATTGTTCGTAGTAAAATCTAAGCCCCATCGGGGCGATATTATCTCAAACCTTTATATAAAGGTTTTCAGACGCATGCTAAAATGTTTGTCGGACAACAATATAAAAGAATATAAATAACACCTGTGGTCGGCGCTTTCACTTGCCAACCAGAGGTGTTACTGTCGGTATTTATTAAAAAATACGTTTCTATTCTTGATTTGAAATTTCCAGAATCATAAATGAACCCGGCACAAGCTTCGGTTTTTGACCCACCACAGAAGTTTCATAACTAGCTGAAGGAAGATAAATATGATGCGTCAGTTTGTTTACAGCAATGGTGCGAGCACCTTTTGCTGTTGATACATTTTCTGAAACACTGAACTTATCATTCCCATCTTCTTTGACCACAGTCATTGTTGCGTCACCGTTCGAACTATATGCACATTTAAACGAAGGATCAAATCCTGCACCATCGGTTCTTTCGCCAATTGGAAGATTAGTCAATACTTTGCCCGATTCAGCATCTACCACCATCATTAATTTATTGGCACAAACACTGAATAAACGTTTATTCTCTTTATCAAAGGCCAAACCTGTAGGTTCAGTTCCGGGAGCGATAGGCCATACATTTTCTACTTTGTATGTCGCTGCATTAATAACAGCAATACTGCTGGCACTTTCGAGGTTTACAAATATCTTTCCGTTACCATCTGTTTGTGCAAACTCCGGGTTGCCGGCAAATGCAATAGTTGCTACTATTTCATTCGACTGAGCATCAAGTACGGTTGCATTATTTGAATGTCCATTGAACACAAAAACCTTCTGGCTGAATGCATCGAAAAGAATGGCATCGGGACCCGCTCCTGTTACAACTACTCTTTTGATAACCTCAAAAGTGTTGGTATCAAATATTGTTACCGAGGAATCTTTACCACAACTGATAAAACCTTTATTGAAAGCCGGAGCAATGGCAATGCCATGTACTCCTTTAAGCCCGGTAATTTTACCAATAACTTCTCTTTTTAGTTCATCGATTACCTGAACCTGGCTTCCGTGCGATACATACAAACGGCTTGCATTATCATCAGAGAAAAGATAATCCCATTTTTCATTGCCTTCTACACTGATTTTGTTTACAATTTTATAACTTCCGGCTGAAGCATCTTTTGCATGAACAAAACATACTGATAAAATGGCGATACCGAATATGGTTATTTTTTTCATTTTCATGGTGTTTTAAAACTTATTGTACAGGTTTTTGTGTTGGTAAATGTTTGTTTCCTGTTCCGTCTGTTGGATAAGCACCCATATCTCTGTTTACAGCATCAACAGTTCCTTTTTTACCATCACCTGTAATATAATAGGCAAACGGAGCTGTTGCAATACCTGATCCAATAGCTGGTGAACCTGATGCAAGACTTGGTACATTTCCATCTTCCGCAGTTAAATCCGGAAGTGAAGTTGTAGGTTGAGCCCAGGTTGTAAATACTGAATTACATAAAGCAAGGGTTGATCCTGTTTTATCAGTTAGTTGTTTTTTGCTGAATGCTCCGGCACGATAAATATATTGAGCCAATGAATCATTTGGTGCATAAATCAGGTTATTACCATAATGGCAATTCAGGGTATCAGCTCCGGTGTAACTTGTTATTCCTTTTTTAGTGGTCAAACCTCTGGTTATATTTATCCCTGCAAAATTTCCGACCATAACGTTATTGTAGATATTAGCGGAAGCATGTGAATCAATTAAAATTGAATTTACTATTTCACCTTTTTTGCGGAAACTACCGTCAACAATGGTATTATTATACACATTCATTTTTGTTACCTGAGTCAAATCTGATGATGAAGAATTCAGTTTAATTGCATTATTGGCACAGCTCCAGATATAATTATAAGATATATCCCCTTTTACTCCGGTTTTAATATTCATTGATTCACCATCTGGTCCTCCAAGGCGTTGAATCACATTACGTTTGATACTGGCCAGCATATTTCCACCTAAATGGATGCCATCATCTACTCCACCAAAGAACCAACAATCTTCAACAACTACATTAACGCCTTTGTCTGTTGCACTTGCTTCAACATCAAAAGTTGCCTGAGCACTACCACCTGAATCAGGACCTCCTGTAAAGTTAACATGCGTGTATCTCATATAAACATATTTTGTTAATGTATCGCAAGCGATACCACCCCAATGTCCAGTATAAGTTGCAGCAAAATCTGTAAAACGGGTTGGGTCAGGTGACGTAAAAGTAACCGGTTTAGCTTCTGTTCCTAAACTCATGAATGTTCCAGAAATCTGAATTTGATAATTACCATTTGCAATAATGGTAGCTCCGGGTTGTACGGCTAAAGTATCGCCTGCATTTACGGCTATGTTTGCAACAAGATAATAAGTTGAATCTTGTTTCAAAGTTCCTTTCAAAGCTCCTTGCAAAAACCTGCTCTTCACAAAACTTCCTGGTACTTTTGGATAATTAGCTGTTGGATCCACAAGATCACTTCCTGTCGAAGAGCAAGAAGCCAATACAAGTATTAAACTTGCCAATACGAATAGAATACTGTTCTTTTTCATTTTTGTTTGATTGATGAGTTATTTTATTGAAATTATTTTTGATTACAAACTATACTTTAAACCTACTATAAAACTCATACTGGTAGAAATATCCTGTACTTTAGTGCCACTTTCTGTGTAGGTCTCTAATTTTGAATTTAACAAGTTACTTGCTTTTCCAAAGATCAGTAATTTATTAAATATAGTCTTTTCAACTGTGGCACCCATATCATTATAATCGGCCTGATATTCATCTTGTCCATAGTATTTACTTATGGATTTTAAATTTTTACCTTGCATGGTATATACTAATTGTATCTTAATACCGTTTTTCAAATCCCTGTAGTTAAGTGCTACATTAATAATATGGGGTGATTGATTTGCCAAAGGAATTATTTCAGAAATCCCGGCAGCTCCTCCTTTTTTTACAGGATTATTATTGGCATCTTTATAATCAAGATAAAATGTTTTACCGGGATAAGTCATTTGCGATTTGGTATAGGTGTAATTCACATTTGCACCAAAATTCCCGATGTATTTTGTTCCCACCAATTCAACTCCATAATTGGTACAAGGTATATTTAAATTTTGTGGCGAATTAATGTTAGTACCCGGATTAGTAAGATCAAGAATAGGATTTGGTAAATACTTATAAAATACTCCGACAGTGAATACTTCTTCTTTTTCAGGATACCATTCATAACGGGCATCAAGACATGTACCTACTGAATGTTGCAATTTTGGATTTCCATTTGTACCTCCATTTACAGCTGTTGCCTGAAAGTCCACAAGCTCAGTATAATTAGGTCTGCTGATACCCTGATAAGCTGACAATCGCATATTTTGTTTATCCGTTAGTTGGTAGTTTAAATGGATACTGGGAAGCATATCGTAATAACGATACTGGTGTGGAGTAGACGGAATTAAAACTTTCTGCGTTTGAATATGAATATTTGTTTGATAAGTAAATTCTTCTCGAACTCCGGCAAGTATCTGAAGTTTTCCAATACTTGTTTTTACTTGTATGTATCCAGCTTCAATATTTTCAGTGGCTTGATAATTTCCGGGATTGTTCACTGCATCACCCATGCGTTGCTGTGGGTTTTTATCCTGTGTTACGATTACTGTTGCAAGATCCGGATAAGGTGGATTATTTACAGGTGCATCGAAGGTATATTCATTGGCATAATTATACCTGTTTTTGGCTCTTACCATTCCTCCCGCTTTCAACTCAAATAAATGATCAAAAACTATGGGTTTATATTTCAAATTCAAATAGGCAGTTTTATCAGCATCGTTGTTATGTTGCCATAACCGGGTAATACAACTGGAATAATTCAAATAGACTGGCAACATTGGTTCAAGTACCTGAACAGTATTAATTGTCACCAAATCGGGCGATTGTGATGTGGCTACCGAATAAACTAATGTCCAATCAACTTCAAAATTACTCAAGATCTGATGGTGTCCCTGCATACTTGTACTCACCAGGGTTGAAATATCCTTGTTGGTTAAATCTTTAAATGTGAGTTTTTCAGAGGTTGTATCAACCTGATGCCTTACTCTGTCTTCCGTCAATTGAAAAAACGAATTATAGATGCTTATTTTGTTATTCTTGTCAAACTGATAATCAAGTTTTACATTTGTACCAATCCTCTGTCCCTGTGTAAAATAAGATCTCGAATTTATATTTGATACACTCACCATATTATTTTCGTTTACACCATAAGTCATATAATCTGTATAACTTCCCTGATTGATGCTTGCATAAGATCCGGAAACCCAGACACCCAATTTGTTGTGAAAAAACCTTCTGCCCCAACTTACTGCTCCGTTATAGTCGAGCGGTGCCTGAACTTTTTTGACTAATAAATGATCTCTGGAAAAATCACTCAGATTCGCCATATAATCATAATTTGGATTAGTATTCAAGTGAGCTTCTGCAGGGTCTTTTATATAACTGTTCACATTGCCCGCATTAAACACAGAGATTTTATTGTTGAAGAAAAGCTGGTTATAACCTGCTGCTAAATTTACATTAAAGAATGGTTTTTCAGGTGCATCTTTCATTTCTACATTTACGGATCCACCAATCCCACTACCTTCCTGATCAGGGGTCAATGCTTTGGTCACTTCAACCCTGCTTACTAAATCAGAAGGAATAATATCCAATGGCACCGAACGGTCAGCTCCACTGGTACTCGGTGCAGATGCTCCGTTTATCAATGTACTGTTATATCGTGGAGGCATCCCCCTCACAATTACTTCCGTATTATTCCCCGTATTATTTTTGATCATCGAAACTCCCGAAACACGTTGCATTACATTGGCAACGTTTTGATCCGGTAATTGCTCAATGGTTTTGGCTGAAATTATATTAATGACATTTGATGCCAGTTTTTCATCCAACCGGGCACTGGCATCGGTTTCTTTGTTTTTGGCTGCCGTTACTTCTACGTTGCTTAGCTCGTTCGCTTTTGATTTAATACTTATATCGAAGATGACTATTGCATCATTTGAATTCAAAACAACTTTCTCATTTTCTGAACTTTTATAGCCTAACATTTTTGCACTCAACAAATATGTTCCAATTTTTAGATTTTCAAAAATAAAATTTCCATCAACATCCGAAACATAGATTTGTTTTGCTCCATCTAAGTTTACAAAAGCTCCGGCAATAGTTTCATGTATTTCTTTGTCAATAACATGTCCTTTGAGAGTTGCTGCATTAATAGAAATTATTGATACCAAAAACAAAGAAATGAAACTGATAAATAAGTATCGGGGTATTGAATTATCCATTATAAATACTGAGTGGTTTTTAAATGACAATTGAATTATGATTATTCAACCAAGTTATAATTTATTTTCGGCAAAATTAGAGGAGTGTCAATACAAACTCATTAAAAGGATATGAAAGACTGAATAACATCTATTAAAAAGATAAGTCAATAAATGAATTATAATTCAAAATTCCATATTTAGAATTAATAAATATACCCATTTTATTGGATTTTAAGTCAAAATTTTATTTTATTACATTTTTATCTTTTAGTTCAACACATTGGGTCAAATAAAATGAATTGTAATGATTTTGAATTATTGCCATAAATCATTTATATTTTTTTTAAGAAATAGTTAACACTCAAAACAAAAAAGCCACCTTCACAGACAGCTTTTCACAAACGAAAGAAGTATTTTACATCGTTGCAAAAATATTTGAACCTTCGTATTCAATTCTGGTCAGTTCATACAAGAAAAGCGCTTCGGCAGTACGGGTCCAGTATTTGAAATCCATAGACTTTTTATAAGAAGGTACAAAATCAATTAATAAATCGAGGTCAAACTCATTGGCGGTGACACCGGCATCGGAGCGAATAGCATCCATCACATTACATTCCTGTTCAATATGTGTAGGCACCATTAAAACCGGCTTTTGCATATACATGGCTTCGCACACCGACTCGAAACCGCCTGTTGTGGCATACGCTTTACAACCTGCCATATATTGCAAAAAAAGTGTATCGCTCAGTTGATGCATTTTAAGTCCCGGGGTCAGGCTTTCGGTTATATTTACATTTTTCTTATCCCAAAAGAAATGCAGTGGTTGACCCGGACGACTTAGGCTCCATTGTGTCAACTCAGCTGCATAGCCACTATTCAACAAATATCCATGGATAAAATCTCCCTGCATCGGTTCCTGCCGAAGCACTTCCTGCCGCAAAAGCGGTGGTACGATGGCAATCTTTCCATAATACGAATTATGTTCAATACGAAACGAAAGTGCAAGCATCTTATTGGCATTCATGGCAGTAAGTCTCGAATAAAAATTCAATAGCTTGAACTGTCTGGTTTGAGTTCCTGTGTAGCGAAAATCGGGCGTCAGAAAATAATACTGATGGGCCACACTAATCATGGGAGGTTTAGGATTGAAAACGCCATACGTGACTCCACACAAAAGTTCATAAAAGTTGATGACTACATCGGGTTGTTTCTCACGAATGGTGCTGCGGATGGCAAGTAGACTATTCAGATAAACAGGCACGAGAAGCAGATTATACAATATACTGATAAGCAAAGGAGATTGTTTGCCTTTGGGAGTTGGCATAAAATTAGGACTTTGAAAGCGGATGATCTCACTTTGAATCTTTTGTGTAAAAAAATCGGGTAAAGTTCGTTTAGCACTACTACCAACCATCACAGCCACTACTTCGTGACCATTCCGTTCAAGCATGCTTTTCAGACTCAGGGCTTGTGTAAAATGACCTCTACCCTCACCCTGTACTACAAATAGATACTTCATTTTAGTTGATTAGTTGAATGTAAACAGAGCGAATTTCCGCAGATTTTGTTATCCTACCCTCCCGATAGTTATCGGGATTATTAGAGTTTGAAAATCCACGTTATTCCGCAATGCTTTTTCTTTATATGCTTTTTAATTCGCTATTGAATTCTTACCTCTTAATCCTAGCCTCTTACCTCTTTTTAAAAGTAATGTGAAAACGCCACTCTCATACTTTCATTCTGTGATTGAGGAATAGTAAATACAGTTTGCAATGTTTCCTGTGCTTGTGGTCTTATGGCTGAATCGCTGTGCATATAAACTTCCCAGGTTCCATCTTCGTGTTCCAACAAGGCCGACATGGTTTCCACCCAATCGCCGGAGTTCAGGTAATGAATGCCATCAATCATTATGTCGGCAGGTTGGTGAATATGTCCGCAAATAATGCCATCGGCATGACGGGACTTTGCCAAAGCAACCAGTTCGTTTTCGTAGTCGGAAATATACGAAACCGCCGATTTTACTTTTTGTTTAATACTTTGCGATAGCGAAAAATAAGGTAACCCTTTTTTTGCGCGATACTTATTATAAATGTGGTTAATCCAAAGCAAAAGCGTATAACCAATATCGCCCAGCTTAGCCAACCAAACCATTTTAGAAGTAACACTATCGAAAACATCGCCATGCACCACATAATAATGTTTTCCATTTTTTTCGTGCATATAATCCTTCACGATAGAAATATTTGCAAACGAAAAGGGAGCTAGCAAATCCAGAAAATCATCGTGATTACCTCTCACATAAATGAGTTCGGTATTGTGGTTTTCCATCATCTTCATTATCACTTTAAAAAAATCGGTATGTTCTTTTTTCCATTTTCCTTTTCCACCCTTTTGCAGATGCCAACCATCTATGATGTCGCCATTCATAATAAGGGTTTTGCAATTCACGGTGCGTAAGAAATCAGTAAGTTCAATGGTTTTGGAGTGCTCGGTTCCGAGGTGAACATCCGAAATAACTATGGTTGGATAATACTTTTGTGTATACATATCTTCTTTTTTATACAAAGGAACAGCTATCTTATTGCAACAGTAAATCAACGGAATGAAAAAACCATGACATAACATTCTTCAAGTGTTATTATATTTATTAGGATCAAATAAATAATTTTTACCGGTCGAAAAGAAATTGAACAGAAATCGGAAACAATTGTTATAATATTCATAACAATATCCAAAAAAAGATATTACTCCCTTTATATCAGCGATTTATTAACATTTTTATAATACAAATGATATTACAAGTTAGTATTTTTGTAATTTTATAACATTTAGTAAAAATCTTATCTTACAAATTCTCACCTCTTCTAAGTAGCAAACATCGAATAAAGAATATGAAACGCCAGATAAAAAATAATAACCAGTCGGTAAACAGGGATATAAGTTGGATGTACTTCAACCGAAGAATTTTGGATGAAGCAGCCAATGAGAATATTCCTTTGCTCGAAAGACTGAATTTTTTAGGCATTTATTCGAGTAACCTTGACGAGTTTTTTCAGGTACGTGTTGCTACTCTACGCCGCATGACTGAAATAGAAGAGAGTATACGAACAGTAAAATCAAATTCTAAGTCCGTTTTAAAATCTGTTCTAAAATTAAACGAGATATATTCTAAAGATTTTGAAAGCATTTTTTACCTATTAATAGCGGAGCTGGAAAAAGAGAAGATCTTTTTTATTAATGAGACACAATTAAATGCCGAACAGGTAGAATTCATTGACACATTCTACAAAGAATCGTTGATGAATTCACTTTTCCCTATTTTAGTTTCCCGAATGAAAGAAGAGCCCGAACTAAATGATAAGAGTATTTATTTGGCGGTAAAGATTAAAGACTCGGATAAAAAAGATAAGAAAAAAAGAAAAGAATACGCCTTAATAGAAATTCCTTCAGCAGAATTTTCCCGCTTTTTAGTGCTGCCAAAAGAGGCAGACAAAACCTGTATCATGTTTCTGGACGATGTAATTAAATTCTGTTTACCTCGTATTTTTGCCTCACTCAACTACGATTGTTACGAAGCTTACAACATTAAATTTACGCGCGATGCAGAAATGGATTTTGACAATACTGCTTATCAGGACCTTGTTGAAAAAGTTTCGAAAGGCGTCAAAAGTAGAAAAACAGGTGTCCCAATCAGGTTTGTCTATGACAGACTTATTCCAAAGGATCTGTTGAAATTTATAGAAAAGCTGCTCAAAATAGAAAAAAACGATGCACATATTGGTGGAGCCCGGTATCACAATCTAAAAGACTTGATGTCATTCCCTAAGATTAAGCGTCCAGATTTGAAGTTTACACCACAACCACCCATACCCATACCGGCCTTTGAAAATGCAATAAGTATGATTTCACTTATTCGCACAAAAGATCAGTATTCTCACTATCCATATCATAGTTTCGATTATTTTATTCGTCTTCTCCGCGAAGCAGCTATTAGCCCGGAAGTAAAAGCCATCAAAATCAGTATATATCGTTTAGCAAAAAACTCAAAAGTGATAAAAGCACTTATCTGTGCAGCTATGAACGGTAAAAAAGTGACTGCCTCAGTTGAATTACTGGCGCGCTTTGATGAATCCTCAAATATCAATTGGGCTAAAAAAATGCAAGATGCTGGCATCAAAGTAATCTTTGGAGTTGATGGGCTTAAAGTGCATTCAAAGCTTGCTTTTATTTCGGCCCGAAATGGGAATATCGCCTGCATTGGCACCGGCAATTTTCATGAGGGAACGGCTACTGTTTACACCGATTTTACGCTTATGACTGCTAAAAAAACAATTGTTGACGAGGTGGAAAATGTATTTGAATTTCTGGAACATCCTTACTTGAATCCAATTTATAAGGAACTTATTATTTCTCCTACTTTTATGCGCAAAAAAATCATCAACCTTATTAGAAAGGAAATTGAAAACGCGAATAAAGGATTACCGGCATATATATTTTGTAAAATTAATCACATTGTTGATGACAAGATTATTGAAAAACTCTATCAGGCGTCAAATGCAGGAGTAATAATAAAACTTTTGGTCCGTGGGAATTGTTCGTTAGTAACAGGAGTTCCAAAATTGAGCGAAAATATACATGCTTATGGTATTATTGATCGTTATTTGGAGCATTCGCGTATCATGATCTTTGCAAATGGAGGCGATGAACTTTACTACATTGGTTCCGCCGATTGGATGGTACGAAATTTAGACAACAGAATAGAAGTTTATGTACCAATCTATGACCCGGATATGAAACAACAACTTAAAAAGGTTATTGAATTTGGACTCAAGGACAATTTGAAAGCACGAATTGTGGATGGTTCCGGTAAAAACGAACTTCAACAAATCATTAAAGGGCAAACTTTCCGTTCTCAACAAGAGTTATATAAGTTTTATAAAAACAGTTACGAGGGCAGAATCAAAATTGTATAATATCATTCCTTTAAATTCTTATTAAATTTATTGAATTATGAACAATCTCCAATTTGCAGCAATAGACATCGGATCGAATGCTGTGCGTCTATTAATAAAGAGTATTTCAACAGATGATACGGAAAAATCATTCAGCAAGACCTTAATGATAAGGGTTCCGTTACGGTTAGGCCAGGAAGCTTTTGTTAACGGCAAAATCAGTGAAGAGAAATCAAAAAAACTGATTCGACTCATGAAAGCTTTCAGGCATTTGATGAAAGTATATGAAGTGACTGATTATAGTGTTTGCGCTACTGCTGCAATGCGTGAAGCTAAGAATGCCAAAGAATTAGTAAAAGAGATCAAGAATGAAACTGATTTTAAGATTGACATTATAAGTGGACAGGAAGAAGCCATTATCATTTACGAAAGTCATTTTGCCTATAATATAAACGACAACCAAAACTATATACTTGTTGATGTAGGAGGTGGTAGCACAGAAGTCAGTCTTTTAGTAAATGGAGAATTGATACAGTCCAAATCCTATAATATTGGAACTGTCCGGTTACTGAATGATAAAGTAAAAAACGTGGAATATGATATCTTGCATAAAGATTTAGAAGAACTAAAAGAGCAATATATTATCAATGATATCATAGCTTCCGGTGGCAATATTATCAAGTTGAATGCTTTGGCGCAGGTTCGTAAAGACCGTAAACTGTCACTTACAGCACTCGAAACCCTGAACGATACCTTGAAGCAATATACGGTGGATGAGCTTATTGTACAATACAAATTAAAACCCGACCGGGCAGATGTAATTACACTGGCTGCAAACATTTATATTGATGTTGCAAAAACGGTGGGTGCCAAAAACTTTATTGTTCCCAAAATAGGACTTATAGATGGTATCATACACCGGCTGTATGTAAAATGGAAAGAGAAAAACATGAAAGAGGAAAAAAAGACAGCAGAAAAGGCTACTGAACGATAGTATCATATGAATTGTTTTAATGGAATTAGAAAGTAATAATAAGCAACTTATGACCAGATTAGATTTAGTAAGAAATGAAATTGATTCCATTTTATTGAATCAAACTGATGTAGAACAACGCAGGGACGGATATGTGCATTTGTACGGCGTGGCTCAGAACTGCAGTCTGCTGGCAATAAAAAGAGGTTTAAATATTGAATTGTGTACAATAACCGGTATGTTACATGATATATACAGTTATAAATTCGGGTACGTAAAGGATCATGCAATACGGGGTGCAACCGAAGCAGAAAATTTACTAAAGGGATTAAATGTTTTTACAGATGAAGAAATAGAAATTGTCAGAAATTCTATTTTTAATCATAGCGATAAGAAAACGAAACATGATAAATACAGCGAATTAATTAAGGATGCAGACACATTGCAAAACTCACTTTATAACAACACATTTGAAATAAAGCATAGGAAAAGATTAAAGAAAACATTTAAAAATTTAAGAATAAAAATGAAGTTTAAAAAAGTAAAAGTGGCGAAATACAAGCAAGTAACAGAAGTATAAAACAATTTCAACAAACAATATATACACGTTAATATTATTAGACTATGAATACAATTATCAAAAAATACAATTCTTTTATCAAGAAATACAAGAAAATTGAAGCAGATTCAACTGAAAATGAAATTCATGATAAGAGAGTCATTCTGAGACGAATTTTTCCCATTCTGGCCGCTTATAAGATGAATCCGGGGAAAGTAAAAAATGGAGAAGTGGCATTTAAGTTATTCGGAAAACTACGCGATATACAAGTTCAGATTTTAAAATTGGAAAGTATAGAATTGACTCAGGATTCGATAGGATATCTTGCTTTTTTGAAGGGACTTGAGTTAAAACTAAAGGAGAAGGTCAGCAAATTTTGCAAAAAGAAAAAGCTTGTATTCCCATCAATTAAAAATACTAAAACCGATAAATCTAAAATCCATAAGAAAGCTGAAAAATCACTGGATAAACTCTCTAAAAGAGTTGAATCGCGAAGTGTTGATAATGTAGATAATATTCATAAAATCAGAATCGAGTTTAAAAAATTCCGGTATCTGGTTGAGATACTTTCGTATATAGATACGATAGATGAAACATTGTTTGAGAAAATAAAAACATATCAGGATAAGCTCGGTGAAATTCAGGATTATGAAGTTTTGATTGATGGAATAACAAAGTTTTATAAGAAAAGGAAATCGAAAGATACAGGAGACATCAAACTGTTTGAAAATAATCAAAAGCAGGAAATAGCGGATTTTAATAACGAAATAGAAATCTTTATTGCGGTTTGCAGGGATGTTATAAGTTTAAAAAATACTGCTGTGGTTGTAGCTGATAAAAAATTGTTTACAGAGCCGGAACCTGATAATTCAACCGAAGACAGTACTAATGTGACTAATGAAGAAGCTGTTTCGACAGTAGATAAAGTTTCTTCAAAGAAAAAGAAACCGACTAAAGAAGTTATTGCTGCAGTTAATGATATCATCAGTTCGATAAATAAAAAAGAGTCTTTCCTACCGGAGCCGGATAATTTAAAAGGAGAAATAGTTGTTGCAACTAATGAAGTAGCAGGCACTATTGCTGACAAAGTTCCGTCGAAGCGAAAACCAGGAAAATCAACCAAAGTTGTTGTGAATGTAAATGATGAAGTATTTAGTTTATCCGATGAGCTGGAAATTAAAAATGAAGAGGCAATTCAATTAAGTGTTGATAAAGCTGATTCAGCAAAAAAGAAACAAAAGAAGAAAGCTGCTCAGCCAGCGTCAGAAAAGTAAAAACGAAGCTGTTTACCTAAAGCTGTTCTTATTGGCAACAAGCATATCAGGGAACTTGAGGTTTGAAAGAGATTTGTAATTTACATATTTACAACTGACATAATAAATATTATGGGGAAAAAAGATAAATTAGATTTTGAAAGATTTAAAATTACAGATGGGAATAAATTTTCGTTGTCCGATTACCCTACTGAAATTAAGATAAAGGACCTTGATAAAGAAGAAGGAGAGCTATTGATACAAAAAGATATTGAAGAGTTAGCAACTTTACAGGATGTTTTGTATGCCGATAACCGTCATTCGGTATTGATAGTTATTCAGGCGATGGATGCCGCCGGAAAAGATGGAACAATCAAACACATTATGTCGGGTGTAAATCCGTCAGGCGTCAAAGTGAGCAGTTTTAAGTCGCCTTCGAGTACGGAATTAGATCATGATTATTTTTGGCGGCATTATGCAGCTTTACCGGGAAAAGGCGAAATAGGTATTTTCAATCGTTCGCACTATGAAAATGTACTGATAACGAAAGTTCATCCGGAGTTTATAATGAATGAAAGGCACAGCAGTATTAAATCCGTGAAAGATATTGACAAGCAATTCTGGCAAGACAGATATAAACAGATATGCCGTTTCGAAAAAAACCTCACCGAGAATGATACCACCATTCTGAAGTTCTTCTTGCATGTATCAAAAGATGTACAAAAAAAACGTTTTCTGGATAGAATAGACGATCCTGAAAAAAACTGGAAATTCTCGACTGCCGATTTGAAAGAAAGAGCATTTTGGGATGAATATCAGTCGGCTTATGAAGATGCCATCATGAATACAAGTACTAAATCGGAACCATGGTTCATTATCCCTGCAGATGTAAAGTGGTATACCCGTTACCTTGTGGGTAATATCATTTGCAATGAATTAAAAAAGCTCGACTTATCTTACCCTGTAATTTCAGATACAGAAAGAGAGACATTATTGAAAGCAAAAGAAGCATTATTGAATGAAATATAGAAGTTTATCGTGATCTTTCATTAAAACTTCCAACTAGCTCCCATCGTCCAGGTTCGTCCGAGGTTATACACTTTATTAGTTAGTGTAGCCGACTTTGAAGTGCTATCTTTTACGTAATCGTAGGTTTGTTGTGTTACAAAGTTCTGCGACAGTAAATCTTTTATACCCAGTTTCAGTTCCAATTGCTTGCCTATTTTTTTATTCAGCGAAAAATCGACAACATGGCGTGGCATTTCATAAATATCGGGGATGATCACCAGCCCCTGGTTAAGCTGAGCAGCCACCAGGATGCGTTTACCCATCACATTGTACATAAGCGACGAGGACCATCCCAGTTGATCGTTTTGATAATACAAAGCAGCATTTACCACAAATGGGGACTGACCCTGCAAAGGACGATTCCGCTCTGTCTGCAGATTGGCAAACTGAACCTGACTGTAAATATAAGAAGCATTCAGGCTCAGACTGAAATTACGTAATCCAATCAACGTTTCCAATGATTTTTTCACTTCCAGTTCTACGCCGTAATTGGTTGCCGCAAGGGCATTATCGAACGAAAAAGCTGAACCCGAACCAACACTGACCATTTCGATAGGGTTGCTGAAATGTTTGTAAAAAGCCGCTATCGAAAATGTTTCGTTGGGTGTAGGATAATGTTCGAAACGGACATCCAGGTTCTGAATGGTGGCATCTTTCAAATCGGGATTACCGGTCACCGAGTTCTTTTCGGTAAAATCGTAATAACTCAAAGGCGAAACTTCACGAAACTCCGGACGGTTGATGGTACTTGCATAAGCAATCCTTACCAACGATTTTTCTGTAAAATTATAAGTGCTGTTGATGGAAGGAAACAAATTCAGACTTGGTTGATCAACGGCCACCGGAGTATTGATATTAAAATATCCGTTTAAAGTCAGGCGGTTATACTCGGCGCGAAGACCTCCATATATATTCAGCTTCCCCAGCGGAAGATTTAATGCCAGATATCCCGCCGATAAAAGGTTTTGTGCATTATAGGTATTGGCCACATTGGTTTGTTCATCGAGCGAAATCACTTTGTTTTGTCCCATATAAGGTTTGGTAAACAAGGTTTCGAAATCCAGTGCATTAATTTCCTGGTCGGAGTATAATCCGCTGTTGGTGCTTTTATAACAGATACTTCGTTCGGCAAATGTCCTTGTTTTATATTCGGCATATCCACCGGCTTTCAGTATTGGTTGCAAACCTGAAATATCCAGTTTTTGTTCATAGTTTAATGCCGCTGTGCTAACATATTCATGATTTGTCAGATAAAGTCTCCCCAGTTCGTTGATACTTGCCACGGTGGGCAACATATATTCGTACTGGCCCTGTGCATTTTGTTTCATACTCCGGTTTTGTCTGTCGGGTTCAATGCGGTTGGCATAGGCAAAGCCCGCATTCCAGTCAAGTTTAGCTTTATCACCATCTCTCAGTTTATGATTCCCGCTCAATTGACCCGAATAGGTTGTTCGACTTGAATACTGATTACTGAAATACCTGAAATTTCCCTGACGATAATTGTTCCAGCCTTCAGTATTAGCTGTTTTATCAACTCCAATCTGATTGAATATGTTTTTGAATTCAAACTTATCTCCTTTTGTAGTCTGATAAGCCCAATTATGCATCAAGCCCACTTTAAATTCATTGCTATATACATTGGCATTGTATTTATACAGATAAGTAGGCGTTTCGGTCTCCGGATCAAAGCGTTCGTAGGCATAGTTGTTCATATTGGTGCGGGTACTGTACGAATTGTTATAGTTCAGAGACGTAATCGTTCCCAGCTTTGCCCCGTTTGGGAGGCTCCATTTCTTCCCAAAGGCTATGGATACTTTTTGATTTGGCAAGGCAGTATATTTTTGTGCCACCCAATTATTCTTCATTTGTAATGCAAAAGCATCACGTTGTGTAGCACTCACTAAACTCAGGTTGGTAGGAAAAGCCGAAGGAATGGCGCGGGCAGGACTTCCAAGACCTAAGAAATCGAGTAGAGTGCCCGGCAAGCGATAGGTATCTTTGAAAGTTGTTTGATCGTTATAACCAATATTGTAATCGACAGTCAGGAAGTTTTCGTCCGGGATGTTTTTGGTAGATATTTTGATAAAACCACCGGTAGCTTCGGCCGGCAGTTCGGGCGAACCGCTTTTGAATATCAACAGATTATCAATCATACTACTCGGAATGGCATCGAAAGAAAAAGCTTTCACATCCGTTTCGCTACTGGGTGTGGCAGCATTGTTGAGCCATACATTATTATATCGTTGATTCAGTCCGCGAACCACAATAAAGCGGTTGTCCTGAATAGTCACTCCCGGCACGCGTTTTACCACTTCCGAAGCATCGCGGTCGAGTGTTTTGCCAATTTGTTGCGACGAAACGCCACTCACCACCTGCACTGCCGATCGTACACTTTTTAGCATGGAAAGTTCGGTATCCGTTCTGCGTTGTGCCACCACCTGGACGCCTGCAAGGGACAAAGCTGCATCTTCCATTTCTATATCAAGCCTGGTAACGATACCTTTCTCAACTGTAACATTGGGTATTCGTTGTTTATTGTACGATACATAGGAAACAAGGAGG
>Ga0209540_10000211_pt1 | contig 68493 bp, 67 predicted proteins | sample BarGraIncu01121A_FD_184501 | JGI IMG/M metagenome (GOLD analysis project Ga0209540, IMG submission 184501) | Arctic peat soil microbial communities from Barrow, Alaska - Barrow Graham LP Incubations 011-21A (SPAdes) (version 2) | ecosystem: Environmental > Terrestrial > Soil > Wetlands > Peat... | reverse complement strand
GCAAGCTCATTACATACTTTTAGTCTTACGACTAAATATTACTTTTACTAAAGTAATTAACTGATCTAGCGAAATATTATTTCGCTATCTTTACCTATTTCTCTGTTTAATTTTCAAAGACCAATTTATATTATTTATTCGTCATCAAGTGACTACTTTACCTATTCTATCAGTTAACATTGTACATGTCAACATTTTTATTTGATTTTAAATGTTTAACGACATTTCATATTAATAAAAAGGGAGTTAATACTCTATTTAAAGTACTAACTCCCTTTTTATATCATTATTTTTTGTTTCATATACCTAATTTAGCAACAACTTTTGCCTTATCAAAACCAACCATTTCTTCTCCATTTATATCTATTACTGGTACTGATCTATAGCCTTTTTTTATAAGTGTTTTTTTTGCTTCTAAATTTTCAGAGATATTATGCTCTATATATTCAATGTTATTTTCTTCGAAAAATTCCTTAGCCAAATGACAAAACCCACAAGTATTACTTGTATAAATTTCGACTTTATTCATAAATGTTCTCTCCTTAATTCTTATTTCTTTAATTTCAATAGCATACAATTAAACCTATTTTAAGGTTAGCACCCAGTTTTGCCTAAGTCAATAATTTAGATGTTAATTTTTTCGAAAATCATTAATTTACATTAATATCAATTATTTAACTAGTATGGCTCTTAATTCAGAAATATATTTTAATATTTCTTTACTTTATATTTACATATAATTCATATAATATTATGATAGTCTTAACACTATACGTTAGTGACAAAATACTTTATAATTATTTAGTATTCTAAATAATTATAAGTATAAATACTAGGAGGTGCAATATAATGATTAAATTGTTAGAATTAATAGACAAGGCAAAAACAGAACATAAATTAAGTAAAGAAGAAATCATCTCGCTTTTGAATTGTAATGATATAAACCAAGAACTATTTAACGCTGCTGATGAAGTTCGAAAAAAATATGTAAGCGATGAAGTTCAACTTAGAGGTCTTATTGAATTTACTAATATATGCAAAAATAATTGTCTTTACTGTGGCCTCAGGCGCGATAATAAAAATTTAGTTAAATATAGATTAACGCAGGAACAAATCTTAGACTATGCCACTAAAGCTAAGTCTTTTGGCTATAAAACCATAGTTCTTCAAGGTGGTGAAGATGATTATTACACAAAAGATAGAATTGTCAAAATAATAAAGAGTATAAAATCATTAGATTTAGCCCTCACTTTAAGCATAGGTGAAAAAAACTATGATGAATATAAAGCTTATAGAGATGCTGGTGCTGATAGATACCTTCTAAGAATTGAGACAACAGATAAAAAATTGTATGAGGAACTAGATCCAGGAATGAGTTACGAAACCAGACTCAATTGCTTGAAAAATCTAAAGCAATTAGGATTTGAAGTTGGAACAGGTGTTATGGTCGGGCTCCCAAATCAAACTATAGAATCATATGCTGATGACATATTATTTTTCAAAGAAATAAATGCTGACATGTTAGGCATAGGTCCTTTTATTCCAAATGAAGACACCCCACTTGCAAATGCAAAGGGAAGGGACTTAACTATGTCACTAAAAGTTATGGCAATAACTCGTTTGCTCCTACCTGACATTAACATACCTGCAACAACGGCTATGGAGTCCCTAAATAAAAACGGAAGGTTAATGGCCCTGCAAAGTGGAGCTAATGTAGTTATGCCTAATGTTACTGAAGGCGAATACAGAAAATATTATGCACTATATCCAGGTAAGATTTGTACCGGGGATACTCCAGCTCATTGCCGCACCTGCATAACAGGTAAGATTAATAGTATTGGAAGAACAGTCTCGACTAATTATGGATTTCGAGGAAATAGACCTACTAAATAATTTTATAACATAAAAAAATAGCGAATAGATAGTTATTTCAAACTATCTATTCGCTATTTATCATACTCTATTTAGTAAATGGCTCTTTCTTTAACGAAATGTATGTTTAGCTTCTTTAATTGGTTTATTATTAACTGGTTCACCCTCAGCATCCTTAATTCCCGGCTTATTATGTTTCTTGTTTAAGTCATGCTGTATATTCATTTTTGTTGCTTTATTTGGCATTAAAAACTCCCCTTTCTAGGATTAGATTATCCTAGAAAGCTAGTTTTTATTCTATACTTTTGATATTTGAAATTTATATATCATCAAATCATCACCTGAGGTGCTACAATATTAACGACTTCAGAATGAAAGTCGTTAATATTTTTTTTTGTTCTGCAAAATCTTGTATATTTCTTATTTCTTTTATAAAATACTATATTAATGAATAAAATTCATTAATATTTTTTTTTCTTTCTCTGGTGCTTTAACATTTTCTTTTCCGTTTTCAACTAATTGCATAAGCCATGCCATATTCTTCCCAAGCACTCTCATAATCTGCACACCCTCTTTATCTTGTAAAACTTCACCTGGCCTTGTGCCGTGAATAACATTCCAATAATTTGAAGTTGGCATCAACATTTCCGAATAACTGATGTAATTATTTAGCTGATTAAATGTTGGAATTCCCCCTGTTCGCCTTACAGCAACAACAGATGTACCTACCTTATGTCTTAACATTCCGCCATTATTACCTGCAACATAGAATGCTCTATCTAAAAATGATTTCATAGTTGCGCTGAGTGCTGCATAATGAACAGGAGACCCTAATATTATTCCATCCGCACCTTTTATCTTTTGAATCCAATCGTTAACTTCATCCCCTGGAAGAACACATTTCTCATTTCTGTTTTTTGCACATTGATTACAGGCAATACACCCTCTAATTGACTTGTTACCCACATGAATAATTTCTGTTTCAATACCTTCTTTTTCAAGCTCATTTGTAACCATTTTTAGTGCATGATAAGTATTTCCTTCTTTATTGGGACTACCATTAAAAGCAATAACTTTCATTAATAAAACCTCCTTGTATTTCTACTACTATCTTATTTATTACCAAACTCATTATTTCAATTTACACCTTTTTATATAAATTAATTTCAGACTGACTCTGTCCAAGTTCCTGAAATTTTGGAACAATGGAAGTAAAATGTTTCGAGTTAAAATGAATATTAATAGCATCTTGACTTTCCCATTCTTCGATAAATGTTAATATATTGCAATTTTTAGAATCCTCATATAGGTTGTATGATATATTTCCACTTTCTTTTCTGCTTTCATTAATAAGTTTTTCTGCCAAAGCTTTGAATTCTTCTACTTTTCCCTGCTTTATTGAATTTTTTGCAACTATAGTAATCATTTTATCTCTCCTTTTTTTATAACATACTTATGTAAATAGCAATAATTTACACTATTTCGGTTTTCCGTCTACTTTAAGATTTCTATAAAGAAGCTAACACATTATAAACTCCATCTTCATTATTGCTTTTCGCAATAAAATTAGCATGTTTTTTCACATCTTCTGGGGCATTATTCATTGCATAACTATAATGCGCTGCTTTAAACATAGTCAAATCATTATAATAATCTCCGAAAACCATTGTGCTGCTTTGATTTATTTGAAATTTTTCTTGAAGTATTTTTATAGCATTTCCCTTACTTGTACCTTTATTCATTATATCTATCCACTTATCCCCAGATACAACAACTTCGAGCTTACCATCTAATTTTTCCTTTAGATAATCTACCATAGATGCGCTTACGCCACCCGCCATATAATAAGTAATTTTGTATATCGGACTTTTTATTTCACTAAAAGTATTCACTGCTACTATAGGCACCTCAACAAATGTAAATTCATGTAGCATACCTTCTGAAGGATTAACTATATATGCCTCATTTTCTCCAGCTAAAAATAATTCCTCTCTTAATTTTAGGTTTAGATTTATTACATATTCTACCTTCTCTTTATCAATACTGTTTGAATATAGGGTCTTTCCCTTGTTATTGTATTTAATAAGAGCTCCATTATGAGCAATGAATATCATATCTGTATTTACATTTTTAAAATTTTTACTCAGCTGAGAATAAAATCTGCCACTTGCTGCTACGAATTTTATATCCTTCTCATTAAGTGCATGTATTAAACCAAATATTTTTTCGTTTATTTTTCCCTTATCATTTAATAATGTACCATCCATATCAGTTGCGATGAGTTTTATAATAAGTATTTCCCCCCTTTGTAATGTTTTATAGGGATATTTAACAACTACCTCTTTACTAGTAAAAATGAGCTATAAATGAACTATTGTCCATTTATGGCTCATAAATATATTGGATTTTTACTGTAGTTTACTTATATCAAGACTTTACATATATTATTTGTGAATTCTACCGGATCATTAATCGGTAATCCTTCGATAAGTAGCGCCTGATTATATAATATATTGGTATATAAATCTAATTTTTCTTTATCTTTTTCAAAAGACTCTTTAAGTACTTTAAACATATCATTATTTATATTTATTTCTAAAACCTTGTCTGCTTTTACATTTTCGTTGTTAGGCATAGAATTTAATGTTTTTTCCATTTCTATTGTAAGCTCTCCATCATTAGATAAGCATACTGGGTAATTTTTAAGTCGTTTGGATGCGCGCACATCTTTAACTCTGCCTGACAAAACAGTTTTCATATGCTCAAATAATTCTTTATTTTCTTTATCATCAGTGCTTGATGGTTTTTCTGTATCATCTGTCTCTATTCCTAAATCACCACTTGATACAGATTTAAATTCCTTTTCTTTATATTTCATAATCATTTTCACAGCAAATTCATCTACTTCATCTGTGAAATATAAAATTTCAAATCCTTTATCTGATACCATTTCAATTTGTGGCAATTTCTCTATTCTCTCATTTGATTCTCCTGAAGCATAATATATATATTTCTGATCTTCTGGCATTCTAGAAACATATTCATCAAGCGTAACATTTTTTTTCTCCTTTGATGAGTAAAACATTAATAAATCTTGTAATGTTTCTTTATTGCTGCCAAAATCAGAATAAATTCCATATTTCAATTGTCTTCCAAATGATTTATAAAATACCTCATACTTTTCTCTTTCATTTTTAAGTAGACCATCTAACTCATTTTTAATTTTAGTTTTAATATTTTTAGCTATAAGTTGAAGTTGTCTATCATGCTGTAATACCTCTCTAGAAATATTAAGTGACAAATCTTCTGAATCAACTATTCCTTTTACAAAACTAAAATAGTCTGGTAATAAATCTGCACATTTTTCCATAATTAAAACTCCACTTGAATATAACTCTAACCCTTTTTCATATTCTTTTGTATAGAAATCATAAGGAGTTTTTTCTGGAATGTACAAAATAGAATTATAGCTTATAGAACCATCAACACTAATATGAATATGTTTTGCTGGTTTGTCAAAGCCATAGTGCTTCTCAGCATAGAAATTATCATAATCTTCATTAGTAAGTTCGCTTTTATTCTTTCTCCATATAGGAACCATACTATTTATTGTCTTTTCCTCAACGAAGTCCTCGTAGTCTGCTTCACTACCCTCCTTAAGTCTTGACTGACTTACATTCATTTTAATTGGATATCTAATGAAATCAGAATATTTCTTTATAACAGATCTAAGTCCGTTTTCATCAAGAAATTCGTCAAAATTATCATCTTCTGTATTCTCTTTTATTTTCAATGTAATTTCTGTACCGACAGTTTCTTTTACGCAAGGTTCTATGGTATAACCCTCTGCACCAGTAGATTCCCATTTATATGCTTTATCACTTCCAAAAACTTTACTTATTACAGTAATATTATCCGCTACCATAAATGCGGAATAAAATCCTACTCCAAATTGCCCAATTATATCGTATCCATCTTTTATTTCATTTTCTTTTTTAAAAGCCAAAGATCCACTCTTAGCTATAACTCCTAAGTTATCACTAAGCTCCTCTTCTGTCATTCCAATACCGGTGTCCGAAATTTTCACTATCCTATTTTCTTTATCACTAGCTATTGTAATATAATAATTATCTTTTTCAAAAGTTAATGAATCATCTGCTAGTGTTTTATAATAAATTTTATCAATAGCATCACTAGCATTAGATATAAGTTCTCTTAAAAAAATATCCCTATGAGTATATATTGAGTTTACCATCATATCGAGAATTCTTTTCGACTCTGTTTTAAACTGCTTTTTTTCCAATTAAAATTTCCCCTTTCGTACCAGTTATTTTTATTTTTTCATATTGTTAGCACTCTATGTTGTTGAGTGCTAACAATAATTATAAAATACACCTTTTTTTATGATTTGTCAATGTGTGTAATATATTTTTACACCCTTTTTTATTATTTAAGAAATAAATCTAGTATAATCTCCACTTATTATAACATTAAATTAAAAGAGATTCATTTTGATGATTCTCTTTTAATTTTTAGGATGCTTTTATTTTGCTGTTATAAGTAAGTCTTTTTCCAATATATGATTAACTAGCCACTCATTTAAAAAAGTTAATATTCCCATTATAGCCTCATCTTGATTTTCATCGACTTTATTTAAATTTACTTCATCTATTTTATTAATGAAAAATGCATGGTCTATTTTTTGGGTAAATAATCTTTTATAATTTATACTCTTCATATATTCTTCTTCAGCATTAAAATGATATACTGTATACTCTTTTAATTCTTCAATAACTTCTACTATTTTATCATATTTATCCATATCATATTTATTTATTAACAATTGATAAGCTCTTTCGCCTATTTCAAAAAGTTTTTCATGCTCTGTATCTATTTTAAGATTAAATGTTTTATATTTTTCCTTCATCTCAAACATTATTTATACTCCTCCCTTCTATTAATTTTAATATGTTATAGCTATTATGGCTTATCTCACTAAATACATAATATTATATCCTTATTTTACTTTGTTTTTATTTAATTTACAAGAATAATGTCCATAGTATTCTATTACATATACCTCCATATTCGGTAAGTCTTATTTTACTACCTAAGGAAGATGCATAGACAAAAGGCAACTGAACAACTAATTAATTTTCAATAGCACTCGTATATAATGATGTTGCCACCTATCTTAAATTAATAAAAGGAATAATGCAACACATTGCATTATTCCTTTTGTTATAATTCTTTACATTTCCCTTGTCAATAATAAAGTTTATCTTAAATATTCTTAATTAGTATTAGTCGTTTTTTAGTATGCCCTACAATATCTATGTTACTTTATGAAGTATTATTACGAATATTACCTTACATAAGAGCGCAAATGGGTAGCATGCACCATAACCAGCAGCAACTTCATCTGTCTTCGTAGATTCGATTGCAGCTCCAAGACCTGGTGTACTTGTTGCACCGCCACACATAGCTCCGGCAAGAATTATCCAGTTCATTTTAAATATATATCTTCCTACAAGATAACCAACCGTCATTGCAATTAGACCAGCTCCAAATGCAATAGCTGCAAGTGTTGCACCACTTCCACCAAGTGCACTTATAGTTTCATATCCATATTCAAGTCCTACAATAGCCAAGAATAGAGAAAGAGAAACATCTCTTATTGCTGATAGCACTGCTGTGTTCATTCTAAAAGTTAGAGGTCCAATTTTGCCGATATGACCAAGCCATAATGACATTATGAGTACGCCTCCAGTTGATCCCAAACTCATCCACTTAACAAATGGTAGATAAATATTTATTGAACCAACAAAGTATCCAACCAAACATACTGTGAAAAATGAAATAACATCCATACTTACTTCTTTAATGTTTTTATCCTTTACTTCTTTTTCACCAAGTGATCCCATTTCTGCTCTAAATTTTTCTTTTTCCTTTTCTATATCAATTTTAAATATAATAGGGAAAAGATTCATAACAAGAATTATCATAAATGCTCCTGGTGCATATCCAATAGCATGCCCAAGTCCAACTTGTGCTTGTGCTTCCTTACCAAACTTAGCAGTGGCTTCTAAAGCTGCTGCTAGTCCTGGTGAACTAGTTAAAGCTCCAGTATAAACTCCAGATACTGCAAAATGGTTTTGTCCATGAAATATGAGTGTAGCTAGATAAACCATTAAAGCACCTGTTCCAGTTATTACAGCACCAAGTACAATAAATTTAGCTCCATATTTTCTAATAACCTTTGCTAAATCTTTTGCTGCAAGTAGTCCAACTGCTGCAATAAAAAGAATCAGTGTAAGTGTAAAAAAGGATGCAGGCACCACTCCACTAGTTAGGTAAGTCTGCGCATATTTTGGAGCTCCTGCAATTAAACCTTTTTTTACATCATGAGGGTCTAACATAAATGGAATACAGTACTTCGAATAAAACAACCACCCAATTACTATTCCAGTAAATAAAGCTCCCGATTGTCCAAAACTAAATTTTCCAATTTTAATCCTACCTACTAGCAAACCAGTAACCACGGCTAAAAACATAGGAACAAATGGATTAGTTAAAAAAGGTATTAAATCAAATTTCATTTTTTACGCCCCCTTAATTATATAGAATTAATATTTGTGAATTTAACAAACCAATAAAATATGATATCATGAAATTGTTAAGTATTTAACATAGTTAACAGTTTTTAGCATTTGTCCTTTCCACCTTTGTACGAATATTGTATCAAATTGTTTAAATCTTGTGAATCATGTATTATGTTCCCTCAATCTAGATTTTAGCAAAAGTTGTGCCAAATCTTGAATTGCTATATTTAAGCCAATCATAGTACTGATTTTTCTAAATCAATTGCAAATTTGCAACATTTTTTTCTATTTTTTCTTCTGCCGCTTTGTTAAATCGTTTACAGTCCTATATAATTTCGTTAAAAAATTAACTATGCAATTATGCAACGCGTTGCACAATTGCATCATTGTTTTGTCAAACTTAGTATTACCATAACTTGCTCTATAATACTCTTTCTTAAATAACATTTACTTGTAAATTAATAAAATAATTGTTGACAATCATTAACTAACCATGTATCATTTAAAATAATATCAATGAACAGAAATAGTAGATAATGGAGTTTAGTTTAAGCGAACCTGGAATAGTGAAAGCTAGGTACTGTAGCCGTTATTGAATGGGTCTGTGAGATGTGATGCGAACCAGTAGTAGCATTAACCGGAGAGTCTACCGTTACAAAGACAGGGCAATCGAGAAATCCGTGCCTGACAAAGATATTTATTTAGGTGGTATAACGAAATTTTGCATTTCGTCCTTTTGTAGGATGAAGTGTTTTTATTTTTTTGCAACTAGATAACTAATATGGGTGGCACCGCGGTCACTTCGTCCCATTATACGGATGAAGTGTTTTTTGTTATACGAAAAAATAAAGGGGTGGTAAGAATGGTTAATTTAACTGAAAAAGAATTCACTTTAAAAAAATCATTAAAAGTGATGTTTCCAATGTTTATTAAAATTAATGGCGATGAACTAACGCCAGTAAATATTTACTACAAAATAAAGGGAAAATACAAGTTTTTACTAGAAAGTGCTTTATCTTCTAAAGAGGAATCAAGGTACTCCTTTATGGGCAGTAACCCCTATATGATATTAAGCAGCCGAGGTGAAAACGTAACTATAACACAAGGAAATGAAACTAAAGAAGAAAAAGGTAAAATACTTGACTATGCAGAGGGTCACTTACTTAAAGAATATAATAGACTCGACTTAGAACTACCTTTTATTGGAGGGGCAATTGGATATATTGGTTATGACGTAATAAGACAGTATGAAAAATTACCTGATAATAACCCAGACGAATTAAACTTACCAGAGACTTGTTTGCTTTTTTATAAAGAATTTATATGCTTTGATCATTTTAAAAACACATTAATGTTAATTCATAATGTGTTTCCAGAGGAAAATGAAGATTATGATACTGTAATAAACAAACTAAATAGTATGAGATCAATAATTAATGAAGAGCACACTAATCATAAGTTTATTGAATCATCACAAAATAGTGAGGTTACCTCTAATTATACAAAAGAAAATTTTTGTAAAATGGTTAATAAAGCAAAGGACTATATAACTTCTGGGGATATTTTTCAAGTAGTCTTATCTCAAAGGCTCAAAATTAAAAATAGCGTAGATCCCTTCGATATATATAGAAGGCTCAGGCGTAACAATCCATCACCTTATATGTTTTATATTGATTTTGAAGGCTTTAAGCTCGCTGGAGCATCGCCTGAAAGTTTAGTTAAAGTTAAGGGTGATCAGGTAATGACTAATCCTATTGCTGGTACTAGACCTAGAGGAGACACCGTAAAAGAAGACCAGCAATTAAAGGAAGAATTGTTAAATGACGAGAAAGAACTTGCAGAACATTTAATGCTCGTGGATCTTGGTAGAAATGATATAGGAAAAATAAGTGAATTTGGATCTGTAAAGATAGATAAATTTATGGAGGTAGAATTCTTTTCTCATGTAATGCACATATGTTCAAAGGTGTCAGGCACACTTGATCGTGGATTGAATTGCTTTAATGCACTTAAGTCTTGTTTACCTGTAGGAACAGTCTCCGGTGCTCCAAAAATAAGGGCTATGGAAATTATTGATGAATTAGAGAATACTCGGCGTGGTATATATTCAGGAGCCATTGGTTCTTTTTCCTATGGTGGAGATATGGATACTTGCATAGCCATAAGAACAATAGTATTTAAAGATGATTTTGCTTACGTTCAAGGTGGGGCTGGAATAGTTTATGACTCAGTGCCAGAAGACGAATACACAGAAACCTTAAATAAAACTATGGCATTAAGGGAGGTATTGTAATGATTTTAATAATTGATAATTACGATTCCTTCACCTATAATTTATATCAATATGTAGGCGAATTGTATAAAGACGTAAAAGTTGTACGAAATGATGAATTCACAATTGATGAATTAAAAAAACTACCATTAGAAGGCATTATTATTTCTCCAGGTCCAGGAAGGCCAGAAAATGCAGGTTTAAGTGTTGAAGTTATAAGATCATTTGAAGACAAGCTTCCAATTATGGGTATATGTTTAGGACATCAAGCTATAGGTTATGCCTGTGGAGGAAAAATTATAAGTGCACCAGAAATAATGCACGGAAAGACCTCTATCATTAAACATAATGGAAAAGACTTGTTTAAAGATTTAAAGGACAATTTGAAAATAATGAGGTATCATTCTTTAATTGTTGAAAAATGTACACTCCCAAAAGATTTAGAGATTACGGCTGTTACAAAAGATGGATTAATAATGGCAATAAAGCATAAAAATTTCCAGACATATGGGCTTCAATTTCACCCAGAATCTATATTTACTGAGGGAGGAAAAATGATAATTAAAAACTTTGTGGAGGTGATCTGTAATGTTAAAAATGATAATTAGTAAGATTATAGCAAATCAGAATTTAACAGAAAAAGAAGCTTATGATTTTATGAATGGGATAATGAAGGGCGAAACAACACAGGCCCAAATAGGAGGATTCCTTGTTGGTTTAAGAATGAAGGGTGAGACCATTGAGGAAATAACAGGTTGTGCAAAAGCTATGAGAGATAATGCAACGCATGTAAATTTACTTAGTGATTATGCTATTGACACCTGCGGAACTGGTGGTGATGGAGGAAAAACTTTTAATATATCCACAGCCTGCGCAATTATTGCATCAGCCGGTGGGGTAAAAGTGGCTAAACATGGTAATCGAGCTGTTTCTAGTAAAAGCGGAAGTGCAGATGTACTCACTGAGCTTGGAATTAATATAAATATAGAGCCCAGTGATGCCGCTAGCTTAATTGATGAAAAAGGAATGGCTTTTCTATTTGCTCAGAGTTACCACTCAGCTATGAAAAATGCAGCAGCACCACGACGCGAAATAGGAACTAGAACTATTTTTAATATTTTAGGGCCATTGACAAATCCAGCTTTTGTGAAGGGCCAAACACTTGGAATTTTCAGTAAAGATTTAACGAATCCAGTTGCTCAGGTTTTAGGTAGGCTTGGATCAGAGAGAGCCCTTGTAGTTCACGGCGAGGACGGACTAGATGAAATAACCACTACGGGTTTTACTTACGTGAGCGAATTGAAAGAAGGAATTGTAACTGATTATAAAATATATCCAGAAGATTATGGTATTAAAAGAACAATCCTTAAGAATATAAGTGGAGGTAGTGCTAAAGATAATGCAGGTATTATCCTAAATATTCTAGAAGGTAAAAAAGGACCTCAAAGAGATATCGTGGTAATAAATACAGCTGCAGCATTATATATAGGAAAAAAATGTGAAGCTTTAAACGATGGGGTATTAATAGCCGCAGAATTAATTGATTCAGGTAAAGCCTTACGTCAATTAGAGGAGCTCAGATCATCATGAATATATTAGATGAAATAGTTAAAAATAAAATAATTCAAATTGAAAAGGAAAAAATTGAAAAACCATTAAAAAATTTAATTAATATAGAATCTAGAGTAATAAGAAATTTTGAAGTGGCACTTTCGGGAAATGGGTTATCCATTATTGCTGAAGTAAAAAAAGCTTCCCCCTCTAAGGGACTTATTGATCCAGATTTTGATCCCGCGAAGACTGCTTTAAACTATGAAAAATACGGTGTGGACGCTATCTCAGTTCTAACAGAGAAAAAATATTTCTTAGGTGATGATAAAAATATAATATTGGTTAAAGAAAATGCTTCTATGCCTATATTGAGAAAAGATTTTATTGTAGATAAATATCAAATATATCAATCTCTTTTCCTTGGGGCAGATGCTATTTTGTTAATTGCATCCGTTCTTAAAGATAAACTAAAATCTTTCTATGAACTTGCAACCTCCTTAGGGCTTCATTGCTTAGTTGAGGTACATGATAAAGCTGAAATAGAACTTTCATTAGAATGTGGCTGCAGCATAATTGGCATAAACAATAGAGATTTAAATAATTTCCACGTAGATATTCATACTACAGAGAAACTAATGAAATATATCCCACAGAGCAAAATCATAGTGTCTGAGAGTGGAATAAGTTCTATTAAAGATATCAAATATTTAAAATCAATTGGAGCAAGTGCAGTGCTTATCGGAGAATCTTTTATGCGAAAGCCTGATATGGTACAATCCTTTCGCGAGGCATGCGATGACCAAAATTAAAATTTGCGGGGTTAGAAGATTTGACGACATAGATTATCTTAATGAGTTACAGCCAGATTATGTTGGATTTGTTTTTGCGAAAAGTAAACGCCAAGTAGATAAAGATCATGCTTATAATTTAATAAAAAGTCTAAGTACCAATATAAAAAAAGTTGGAGTTTTTGTTGATGAAAATCCAGAAATGGTACTAGGAATTGCAGAAAAATTAAAACTTCAAGTGCTTCAGTTTCATGGCCATGAAACTCAAGAATATATAAATAAATTTAAAGGCTTTGAGATTTGGAAAGCGCTTAAGATTAATAGCATCGATAGTATATCTGAAATTCAAAATTACACTTGCGAAAAATTTCTTTTAGATAATAGTACTTCTGGTTCTGGAGAAAGTTTCAAATGGGAACTCGTAGAAAAAAAGGTTGATGGCGAAATCATAATGCTGGCTGGTGGATTAACTTGTGAAAATGTAGAGCAGGGAATTTTGCAACTCAAACCTTATGGGGTTGATGTCTCTAGCGGAGTAGAAATAGATGGATTTAAAGACTATGCACTAATAAGAGAATTTATTAAGAAAGTGAGGAATTTATAATGAAAGGTAGATTTGGACAATTTGGGGGTCAATATGCACCTGAAACAGTAATGAACGCAGTTATAATACTCGAAGAAGAATACGAAAAGGCTATAGCCGACCCTGAGTTTATGGCTAAATATAAATATTATCTTAAGGACTACGCAGGTCGCGAAACTCCACTATATTATGCAGAGCATCTTACAAAAAAATTAGGTGGAGCAAAAATATATTTAAAAAGAGAAGATTTGAACCATACAGGAGCTCATAAGATTAATAATGTTTTAGGTCAAGTACTACTTGCAATGAGAATGGGAAAGAAAAGAATAATAGCCGAAACTGGAGCAGGGCAACATGGAGTTGCCACAGCCACTGTAGCTGCGATGTTTGGACTTGAATGTGAAATATTTATGGGCGAGGAAGATATACAAAGACAGTCTCTAAATGTTTTTAAAATGAAAATTCTAGGAGCTAAGGTAACTTCAGTTACTACAGGAACTGGCACCTTAAAAGATGCTGTTAATGAAGCTATGAAGAATTGGGTCAGTAACGTAGAAGATACTTTTTATGTTATAGGTTCCACCATGGGATTACATCCATATCCAACAATGGTTAGAGATTTTCAGAGGGTTATTGGAGATGAGGCAAGAAAACAAATATTGTCTAAAGAGGATAGATTACCGGATTATATAATAGCTTGTGTTGGTGGTGGTAGTAACGCTATGGGAATATTCTACCCCTTCATCGAAGATAAATCTGTAAAGCTTATTGGAGTTGAAGCAGCAGGAAAAGGGTTAGATACTGATCAGCATGCTGCAACTATATCTAAAGGGAATATTGGTGTAATTCACGGAATGAAGACTTATGTGCTTCAAGATGAAGATGGTCAAATAATGCCTGTCTATTCAATATCTGCAGGTCTTGATTACCCAGGAATAGGACCTGAACATGCTTATTTACATGACATTAATAGGGCTCAATATGTTTCAGCTACAGATGACGAGGCAGTGCATGCCTTCATGGAACTCTCAAAGGTTGAGGGAATAATTCCTGCCATAGAAAGTGCTCATGCAGTTGCGTATGCAATGAAACTCGCAAAAACACTGCCGAAGGATAAAATAATTATTATTAATCTTTCAGGACGTGGGGACAAAGATATAAATACTATTGCGCAAATAATGGGGGTAAAACTATGAATAGAATAGTTGAGAAATTTAATTATCTTAGGGAAAAAAATGAAAAAGCCTTTATACCTTTTGTAACAGGAGGAGATCCTGATTTAGATACTACATTAGAATTAGTATTAACTCTTGAAAAAGCTGGTGCTGATATAATAGAAATAGGTGTCCCCTATTCAGATCCAATGGCGGATGGTCCCGTAATACAAGCCTCCTCTACTAGATCCTTAGCAAATGGTACTAAAATAAGTTCTATTATGAACAAAGTTCGGGAAATACGAGAAAAAACACAGATTCCACTAGTATATTTACTTTACTACAATTCAATATTTAAATATGGTGACGTTAAGTTTTTTGAGAAATGTAGTGAAGTAGGAATTGATGGATTGATAATTCCAGATCTTCCACTCGAGGAGAGAGCTGAAGTAATAGAAATTGCAGATAAATATGATATATGCATAATTCCTATGGTAGCTCCAACATCTAAATCTAGAATTAAAGCGATAACAAATTTAGGAAAGGGTTTTGTATATTGTGTTTCCGTAAATGGAGTAACAGGTACAAGGCAAAAACTTAATACAGACATTAAAGAATATATGAATTTAGTTAAAAGCTACACAGATATGCCTAAGGGCCTTGGTTTTGGAATTTCCAATGCTGAAATGGCAAAGTCCTATGCACCATACTGCGAAGCTATTATTGTTGGAAGTGCAATAATAAAGCTAGTGGCTGAAGGTGGAACGCAGGAAGAAATATTAAAAAGAGTATATGATTTTGCATTAGATATAAAAAATGCTATAAATTAACCTAAAGAGCTGTTGAGTGATCAACAGCTCTTTAGGTTGTGTTAAATTATTTGGTTGATGATTAGACAACTATGTAGCTAAGATCTACCCTTCAATATTGTGCTGCACATGGCATTTATTAATTTTTCTGTGTATTTGAATAATATTATCAACTATATCATCAATACTGCTAATATTCATAATCTCATAGTCACTGTATTTTTTGTATAATGTGCCTCTCTCCTCAAACAATTTATAAAGCTTTGATGGATCCTTTGCAAGTAATGGGCGAACCTCATCATCTATATCTGCAGCTATATTTTCAATAGGACGGTTGATGTAAATTATAATACCATTTTTCTTAAGATTTAATATATTTTCATATCTCTTAATCACACCACCACCAGTTGAAATAACTACAGAAGTTTTTTTAGATAATTCTATAACGGCTTTAGCTTCTAAGTCTCTAAACCCCTCCTCACCATTCTTAAATATTTCATTAATAGTAAGATTTGTACTAGATTCAATATATGTATCTATGTCTAGAAAGTTCATCCCTATTTTTTCTGCAAGTATTTCTCCAATTGCACTTTTACCACAACCAGGCATTCCAATTAAAACTATATTTTTCATATTCTAATTTTCTACTCCCTTTTCTATTTTCTCATAAATTTCATCAATTATGCTCTTTGGAATTCTAATATCATTCCATATTTCCTGAGCCGCAATTGCCTGCCCTACTAACATATAAAGGCCATTAACAGCTTTTAAACCCTCATCCTCTGCATACGTTAAAAATAAAGTTTTTTTAGGATTGTAGATCATATCCACGGCGGCACCAAATTTACCTATATACTTTTTATCAATAGGAGAGTTATTTAAGTTAGGATACATACCAAGTGGTGTACAGTTTACCAATATATCTGACTCTTTAATCCCTCCAATTTCATCATAAGAAATCAATTTACAAGAATCAAACTTACTATTCTCCTTAAGCTTTGAAACATTTCTTGCAACTACAGTAATTTCAGTAACTCCGCTATTTAATAGATACGTAGCCATAGTCACTGCTACTCCACCATTACCAAGTATTACTGCTTTTTTATTTTTAACTTCTATTGCATACTTATTAAAAAGCATTCCAATGCCAAAGTAATCCGTATTATAACCAATAGTTTTGCCGCCTTCAAACTTTAGGGTATTTACCGCTCCTATAGTTTTTGCTTCGATACTAACCTCATCAAGGAATTCCATAACTTGAATTTTATAAGGAATAGTTATATTTATACCTCTTGGTTTAATAACCTTAAACCCTGCCATTGCATCTTTTAAATCTTCTCTTTTAAGTTCGAACAAATGATAGTAACCTTTCATTTTCAATTTATTAAATACCATTGAATGTATTTGTGGCGAAACACTATGTGATAGTTTTTCTCCGATTAGACCATATAACTCTGACATAAATCAGCCTCACTCCTCCAGTAAAATTTATTAATATCTACTTATTCAATATCCATGATTTCACTTTTATAATTGCCCAGTATTTTAAAATATCGACTATTATTTTTAATTAAATCAATTGCTGATATAATCTTATCCTCATTTATATTTCCCTGGAAATCTATGTAAAAGAAATATTCCCATGGTTTATCCTTTATTGGTCTCGATTCAATTTTTAAGAGATTTATGTTATTCTCGGCAAAATGCTTTAAAACATGATAGAGCGAACCTGCCTTATGGGTAGTAGATAAAACTAAGCTTGTTTTATTACTTTGCGAAGTTGACTCCATCTCCTTACCTATGACAACAAACCTAGTCATATTTGTTGTATTTGAATTTACATTTTTCTGCAAAATTTCAAGATCATATATTTCTGCTGCCTTAGCGCTAGCTATCGCAGCCATTGTTTTGTCATTTCTATCTTTAACTAACTCCGCACTTGTTGCAGTACTCTTGTAAGGAAATAATTTCCATTGTTTATAGCCTTTTAAAAATTCCATGCTTTGTTCTAGGCCCTGTGGGTGGGAGTAAACCTCTTTGATATCATCTAAGGTCGAGCCTTTAATTCCCATTAGATTTTGATCTATTTTAAGATATTTTTCTCCAATTATATAAAAATTATATTTATTAAGAAGGTCATAAACCTCAGATATTGCCCCCGTAGAAGAATTTTCTATAGGAATAACCCCATAATTTATTTTTCCATATTTAAGTTCCAAAAATATATCTTCAAACTCGCTTATTGCTTTTGCACCAACATTTTCTCCAAAATATTCATTTAAAGCTTGCTCGGTAAAGGAACCTGTAACACCATAAAATCCAACAATCATTTTTTTACCATTCGGCAAAACTTGGTCATTTTTTAGACTTTTATTTTGAAACCCTCTACTTATTTCCATAACTGATTTAAAGAATTCTTCTACCTCCGAAAATAGATCTTTATTTTTGACTAGATCCAGGTTTTTCTTTATAACTATTTTTTCTCTAGACTTATTTAAAACTGCCATATTATTATTTTTTTTATATTCCGCTATCTTTAGCACTACTTCCATACGATTTTCAAATAGTGAAACAAGACTAGAATCAATTTCATCAATTTTATTCCTTAAATTATCTATATCAAAATCATCTAATTTACTCATTAATTGGCCTCCCTAGATAAAATCCAAAATACTCATTGCAGCGCAAGCTTCTATTACTGGTAGTGCTCTTAAAACTATGCAAGGGTCATGCCTACCTGTAACGGATACCTCGGAATTTTCATAACTTCTCATGTCAATGGTATTTTGAGGCTTCGCGATGGAAGGTGTTGGTTTCATTGCGACTCTAAACACTATGGGCATTCCATTTGAGATACCACCATTAATTCCACCATTATTATTAGTTTTAGTTAATACAACTCCGTTATTCATATATGGTACATCATTTGCTACGCTTCCCCTAATTTTTGTTATTTCAAAGCCCATGCCAAACTCTACGCCTTTTACTGCAGGCACAGAAAATAATAATTGAGCTAAATTACTCTCTATAGAATCAAAAAATGGTTCTCCGAGTCCACAAGGCAGATTTAATATAGTAGCTTCTATTATCCCTCCAACCGAATCTGTTTCTTCCTTAGCCTTTAGTATAATCTTCTTCATCTCTTCACCTTTTAGGCCATCAATTACAGGAAAATCTTTCTTTAGAATATCTACTAATATCTGTTTGTTTATATTGACACCATCAAAATAACTATCATAAACATTCCCAATACTTAAAATATGGCTTCCTATTTTGATTCCCTTGTCTATTAGTATTTGTTTTGCAATCGCGCCTGCAAAAACAAGTGGTGCTGTAATTCTTGCCGAGAAATGACCTCCACCTCTATAATCGTTAAAACCTGAATATTTAACCTTACCTGTAAAATCTGCCTGACCCGGCCTTGCTAAATCTTTTAATTTATCATAATCTTTTGAATTTTGATTTTCATTAAAAATTACACCGCAAAGAGGGGTTCCTGTGGTATATCCATTAAAATACCCACTTAGGATTTCCACCTTGTCTCCCTCGAATCTTTTAGTTGAAAATTCATCCCGTCCTGGAGCACGTCTTTGCATTTCATTATTGATAAAATCCATATCAAGCTTTATTCCAGGTGGTAATCCATCAATAGTTATTCCTATTCCTCTTCCATGTGATTCACCAAATATAGAATATTTTACTTTTTTACCCCATTGTCCGCTCATTAACTTTCCCTCCTAGGCTTTTAAAATCTTCATAAAAATGTGGATAGGATTTCTTAACTGCCCCGCTATCCTCAATTATTAGCTCCTGTGTACATCTAATTGAAGCAATAGCCATAGCCATAGCTATCCTATGATCATTCCAACTGCTAACAACTCCACCTCTAAGCATTGGTTTACCATGAATTAATAGTGAATCCTCTCTTTCTATAACCTCTGCTCCAATTTTATTCAGCTCTGTTGCCATAGCTTTTAACCTATCAGACTCTTTTATTCTAACTCTACCGGCATTAATAATTTTTGTTGTACCTTCACTTAATGCTGCAAGTACAGCAACTATTGGAACAAGATCTGGGCATTGAGATGCATCAATAATAGTACCTTTCAAGTCTGATTTTGAAGCCCTCAAAACACCATCTTTAACAGTTATTTTTCCACCCATTTCTTTAATTATATCCACTATTACTCTATCACCTTGAAGTGATTCCATATTTAAATCCAGGCATTCAACCTCTCCGCCTAAAACGCCTGCAGCAAGGTAAAATGCAGCTTGAGAAAAATCACCCTCAACTCTAAAGTCTCTCTTTACAAAGTGTTGATTTCCTTTAATCTTAAATTCTCTATAATTATTGTTTTCTACCTTGACTCCAAATTTATTTAATACATCTATTGTTAAATCTATGTACCCAATTGATTCCATTTCAGTAGTTATTTTAATTGTTGAATCTCCCTTTAATAAAGGCAGTGCATAAATAAGGCCCGTAATAAACTGAGAGCTTACATCTCCTCTAAGTTCAAAAATTCCAGGTTTAAGACTTCCATCTATTGTTAAAGGAAGGTTACCATTAATTGTAGTGTACTTAATTTTTTGCTTATCGAAGATTTCATAATAAGGCTTAAGTGTTCTTTGCACTAGTTTTGATTTACCTTTAAAAATCACTCGCTCTCCTGTAAGCATTGCTATAGGAATTAAAAAGCGCAGCGTTGATCCACTTTCATTGCACTGCAGCTCATTACCAGCTGTTTTATCTTTAGCAATTCCGTTATTTGAGATTCCATCACATGCAATTCGCGGCTTACCTGTTCCAATAATCTTAAGGCTATTTGGTAATTGTTTAATCTTTACACTAAGTTTTTCCATTATTTCACAAGTAGCTATTATATCCTCTGACATACTTATATTATCAATAGTACATTCCCCATCACTTAATCCCGCCGCTATAACTGCTCTGTGAGATAATGATTTTGAAGGTGGAATTTTTACTTTTCCATTTAAAGCAAAAGGCTGAATTATAACAGATTTCATCTCTTAACACCCCAATTCAATATAATATTTTATTTAAGTACTCCTTTAAGATAATCATTAATCTTAGTTTTATTGATTTTTTCTATAAAGCTATTTCCTATAGCTTTAATTAATATAAAATTCATGGATTCACCAATGTTTTTCTTATCATTACTTATAGTTTCTATTACATCTTCACTGCTAATTTTAGGTAGCGTCCAAGGTAAATTATACTTAACTAAAATATCTTTTATAGCAGTTGATGTTCCAGCTTTAGAAAGCCCTAGTTCTTCTCCTAGTTTTGTTATAGAATACATTCCCATTGCCACTGCTTCTCCATGTGAATACTTCTTAAAATTATAAAATTGCTCAATTGCATGACCAATGGTATGACCGTAATTCAATAGCATTCGCTCTCCTGTATCCTTCTCATCAACTTCAACAATAGCAGCTTTAATACTGCAACAAGTATATATAATTTGATCTATTTCTTTTAAAAGAGCTTCTTTGTTTTCATACTTCATTAATTTATTAAATAATTCACTATCTTTTATAGCTCCATATTTTATAACTTCACCCATTCCATCGTTTAAAAATCTGTCACTTAGCGTTCCTAGAAGTAATGGATCAATAAAAACTGCCTTTGGCATATAAAAACTTCCAACAAGATTTTTACCACGTGGCAAATCTACTGCAACCTTACCACCCACGCTGCTATCCACCTGGGCTAGTAATGTAGTTGGAATTTGCACTATGGGAATACCCCTTAAGAAAGTTGAGGCTGCAAACCCGGCCATATCTCCTACAACTCCACCACCTAATGCAATAATAATATCTCCCCTATTTATCTTAAAATCTAAAAGTTTGTCATATACCTCTAAAAGTGTTTCAAATGATTTACTTTCTTCGCCAGCTTTTACAACAATTTTAAAAGGTTCAAAACCTGACATTTTTAATGAGCTAATAACCCTTTGTCCATATAATTCATTAACACTTGAATCTGTTACTATAGCTATTTTGTTTCCTTTATATATCTTCTTAACCTCAACACCAATTTCATCTAGTAATCCATTCTTAATGTATATTGAATAGTTTCCGCTAGAAGCCTTAACATCTATACTATACACCTTTTCTTATCTCCTTCCTCTTCTTCGTCGCATTCTCAAACCTTTTTTTTAAAAAAACCTTATCATGATTTATTATTGCTTCTTTTATTTCTTTTATATTTTTTTCAAAATCTTCTATTTTACTGATTATGTTTTCCTCATTATATAGAAGTAATTCAGGCCATAATTCACCATTTATAGTAGCAACTCTAGTAGTATCCTTAAAACTTCCTCCAATAAACTGAGCTATTCCCATAATTGAACTATTGCAGTCTATTAAGGAAACCGCTATAACATGTGGTAACTGACTTGTATAAGCAATAATATCATCATGCTTCTTAGGTGTAAGGTGCACCACTCTCTTGCACCCAAGCCCCCTAGCTATATCTGTTATTAAATTTATGTTTTTCTCCTTATTTCCATTGATAGGAGTTAAAATGTAATTAGCATTTATGAACATATCTTTCGTAGCCGCCTTAAGCCCAGATTCTTCTTTTCCAGCCATTGGGTGTCCACCTATAAAATCTAAATCTTCTCTAAGTACTGGCATAATTTCTTTTAATAAATTACTCTTAATTCCAGCAGTGTCAGTAATAACTGCTCCACTTTTGAATAAACCCATATTGCACTTCACAAAATCGATAGTCTTTTGAGGATAAACTGCGATTATTACAATATCTGAGTTACCAAGTGGTATTTCTGGACTTGTATATCCAATATCTATAATATTCATTTTTTCTGCTATTTCTAGAGCAGCTTTATCGATGTCAATTGCCCAAAGATTTTTAGGCTTTAATTCTTTTAGTGCCATAGCAAAGGATCCACCTATAAGTCCTAAGCCTACAATCGTAATATTAAAGTCGCTACAGTCCAAATTTACCACCCCTTAAACTATTCTGTTCTGTATTTCTGCAATTGTTCTTATGCCATCTATAACAGCCTTGAATTTCTCTGGTTTTAATGATTGCTGTCCATCACACAATGCATTAGTAGGATCATTATGCACCTCAATTTCAAGACCATCTGCACCAACAGCTATTGCTGCTTTTGCAAGGGGCTCAACTAACCACCATTTACCAGTTGCATGACTTGGATCTACTATAACTGGCAAGTGACTAAGCTTTTTAAGCACTGGAATTGCACTTAAATCTAAAGTATTTCGTGTGTACGTTTCAAAGGTTCTAATTCCTCTTTCACATAAAACCACATTCTCATTACCTTCAGACATTATATATTCTGCAGACATAAGAAGTTCTTCAATTGTTGCACTCATACCTCTTTTTAAAAGTATAGTCTTATTACATCTTCCTACTTCCTTTAAAAGGTCAAAATTTTGCATATTTCTAGCACCAATTTGCAATACATCTGCATATTGACATATTTTATCAACAAGCTCTACACTCATAACTTCAGTTACTATGGGAAGCCCTGTTATCTTTTTTGCTTCTAATAATATTCTTAGTCCTTCCTCCCCCATTCCTTGAAATGCATATGGAGAAGTTCTTGGTTTAAAAGCTCCCCCTCTTAGGAAATTAGCTCCGGCTTTCTTTACATCTTTTGCAATAGTAATCAGTTGCTCTTCACTTTCAACAGCGCAAGGCCCAGCTATTATTGCTAGCTGCTTTCCACCAATTGTTCTGTCATCTACCTTTATTATAGAATCGTCAGGATGAAAAAGCCTATTACCTCTTTTGTAAGGTGCCTGAACTCTCACAACCTTGTCAACACATTCCTCTGCCTCGATTTGCCCTTCATTTATTGCACTTGTGTCCCCAACAAGTCCTAAAACACAGTGGTTTTCTCCCTTAGAAACATGAACCATGCAACTTAATGTTTCTAATTTTTTCTTAATAGTCTCAATTTGATCCCCATTCGCATCTGATTTCATTACAATTACCATTTAAAATCCCTCCTAAAATTTATTTTTGACATTTGTCTTAATAAAGCATTTAACTTATAATTCCTTATAAATGGTTATAAAAAAAGGAAGACCCCTTATAATGGGTCTTCCTTTTTACAAAAGGAGAACCCCTATAATGAGTCTTCCTTGCGTACAGACTTAGTTTACTTTCTATAAATCAGCATAAGCTGGTATCATAGTTTTATTACTAAACTCATTATTTAAAGAAACCATATATATTTTTTTGCACAAAAAGTAACTAACGCTAAAATAACGATAGCCCCAGCTAAAATAAAAATATACTTTTTTATTGATTTCCTTCATAATAATGTTTTTCATAATAATACCTCACATATATTCTGATTATTGTCAGTTAATTCTTAATGTTTAAATAATATAATATATTAGTACATTTGTCAAGAGTTTACGCCTTAGAAATTAGCAGAAAATTCTATGTAAGGTAGGTTATTTCGCTTTGTCTACTATTATGAGGTACATATAATAGTCTAATGCTATAATATGTTTTTTACATATTATTATGAAGTAATTGAATGATTTTACGTAACTCCACTACAGCAATTTGACCAGGTGCAGAGACTTTCTTTGCCGCACCAAATGTTAATGCAGAACCAAATAATTCACCCGATAGTCTACTAATAACACCTTTTCCGGCCATGGACATTGTAATAATAGGACCATAAGCATATTCTTCATTCATAATACGAGTTGCGTCGAGCAGTGTAATCACATCTTCTGCACAGGTAGGCATTACTGCAATTTTGGGAATATCACAACCTAATTCTTGAGCCCTACAAAGGCGAGATATAATCTCTTCTTTTTTGGGTGTGCTTTGAAAATCATGATTCGATATAATAACTACTACTCCATTTTCATGTGCTACTTTAACTAATTCTTTTACGTCTTTTTCATCGTTAAACAACTCAACATCTAAAACTTCTATAAGCTTTGTTTGAGTTATCAATTTATTTAATTCAAAATAAAACGATGTAGTAATTTCTTTCTGCCCACCCTCTTTAAAACTACGAAATGTAAAAACTAAGGGCTTATCAGATAGTACTTTCCTAATTTTATGTAATGCCTGCTTAACTTTTTCTATATTAGTAACCTCTCTAAAAAAATCTACACGCCACTCTACAACATCTATATCAAGCTCTTTTAATAATTTGGCTTCTTCCACAAGGTCAAAGATAGTTTCACCCACCATTGGTACACAAATTTTAGGTAAGCCCTCACCAATTATAACATCTTTTATCGTAACTACTTTTTTCATTACTATCCATCCTTCCTATCTTATTATCCTCAAACTTACCTTATTATAACCAGTTTATCACAGTCTTATTTTCCGAACAACTAAAATCACCTATTTCTATAAGTGCTGTAGTACTCAAAAACGTACTTAACACAGGAGTGAATATTGTGGCTACTAAAAATGTTAACGTGATATAATAGTACTAGCTTAACAGTATAGTAGTATTATTTATTTAAGCAAGAGGAATTCACGATATTACTCAATATAATATTGTTTTTATAAAACACCTCAATTGCATAAGTAAACGATTATTAATAAAATCAATAAGGAGTGTAAAAATTATGGCTCAATATATTATTGCATTAGACCAAGGAACAACAAGTTCAAGATGCATTTTATTTAACAAAGATGGGTTAATTGCAAGTGTCGCTCAGAAGGAATTCACGCAAATATATCCGAGACCAGGTTGGGTTGAACATGATCCTATGGAAATTTGGGCTACTCAATTAGGCGTTACTCAAGAAGCTATGGCAAAAATTGGTGCAACACCGCGAGATATTTCAGCGATAGGCATTACAAATCAAAGAGAAACTACAGTTGTTTGGAATAAACATACTGGTGTTCCTGTATATAATGCGATTGTTTGGCAGTGCAGGAGAACAGCTGGGACTTGTGATGAATTAAAAACTGTAGGTTTTGATAAAGTAGTACAAAGTAAAACTGGACTTATACTTGATGCTTATTTCTCTGGAACAAAAGTAAAATGGATACTAGATAATGTTGCTGGCGCAAGAATTGAAGCTGAAAAAGGAAATTTACTATTTGGTACTATCGATACATGGTTAATTTGGAAATTAACAAAAGGCAAAGTTCATGTAACCGATTATACTAATGCTTCTAGAACACTTCTATATAACATACATGAATTAAAATGGGACGATGAAATACTTAGCACTTTAGATATACCTAAATCAATGCTTGCAGACGTTAAACCATCCAGCTATTGTTATGGATACACCGATAGTTCGATATTTACCTCCCCAATAGCAATAGCTGGTGCAGCTGGAGATCAGCAGGCTGCATTGTTTGGTCAAACTTGTTACGGAGCTGGAACAGCTAAAAACACTTATGGTACTGGTTGTTTCTTATTAATGAACACTGGCGAGAAAGCAGTTGAGTCTCACAACGGGTTACTTACAACCATAGCATATGGCATCGATGGAAAAATCAACTACGCTCTTGAAGGAAGTGTATTTGTTGCAGGAGCTGCTATTCAATGGTTAAGAGATGAATTAAGAATGATTAAGTCTTCTTCTGATTCAGAAGAATATGCTACAGCAGTGGATAGTACAGATGGTGTGTATATGGTTCCAGCATTCGTTGGACTTGGTGCACCATACTGGGATCCATATGCAAGAGGTACCATCATTGGAATAACTCGTGGAACTAAAAAAGAACACTTTATAAGGGCCGCACTTGAATCAATAGCCTATCAAACAAATGATGTATTAAAAGCTATGCAAGAAGATTCAGGTATAACACTTAAATCCTTAAAGGTTGATGGCGGTGCATGTGCTAACGACTTCTTAATGCAGTTCCAGTCAGATATATTAGATGTTCAAGTTGACAGACCAAAGGTTATCGAAACAACAGCTTTAGGTGCTGCCTATTTAGCTGGCCTTGCAGTTGGATATTGGAAAGATCAAGAAGAAATCTCAAAAAACTGGGCACTGTCAAGATCCTTTGAATCAAAAATGGGAGAAGAAAAAAGAGTTGAACTTTTAAAAGGCTGGCATAAAGCTGTTGGAAGATCAAAAAACTGGGAAAAATAAGGAAAAGCTAAAGTCACCACAAGGGGTGTATTGAAATATAAACACAATACATTCCCTTAATAAACTTATGGGGAAATTAGGAGGAAAATAAAATGAGCACAAAACTATTAGCTGAGTTTTCTGGTGCTATGATACTATCATACTAAAAAGCAACTTTTCATTATCTTTTTTGATTGTATTTTACATCTTTTTTTCATTCTTGCAGCATCTTCAGTTAATTCATATATATTTGAATAAGACTTATTTTTGTTTAGTACTACAGCTATTGATATGCTCATTATAGGATAATCTTCCTCGTTATTATTTCTATTAAATGATCTTATATACCCTTTTTCCCTATCATTTTCATTATAGAAACTTGATATGTTACTATCAAATTCATTTATTATATTTTGACAAAGATTATATGAATCATGACCTAGAATTATTGCAACAAAATCATCTCCACCTATATGCCCTAAGAAACTATCTTTAATAAGACAAATATGCTTATTAATAGCACTTGCTGTAAATGATAAAATTCTATCGCCATTTTCAAATCCATATGTATCATTAAAAGCTTTAAAATCATTTATATCAAAGTATAAAAGAGTAAACTCTTTTTTTTCTAATATTAATTTAGAAATAGAATTTTCAATAACCATATTTCCAGGTAGTCCTGTTAAAGGATTTGAATATTTTGCTACATTTACTTCAAACTCCATTGTTTTTTCGAGTAATAAAATTACAGGAACAATTCCATAATATTTACCGTCTTTTTCTACAATTATATAATCATATAATTTATCCTCTTCTCTTGAAATAACAATCTTTGATACCTTATCCAAAGGAATATAATAATCAACAATAAGTGGATTTAAATCCATAATAAGACAAACAGGTCTTTTCATAAATATTGACCATCCATATTGGGTTCCAACTTTAGAAAAAAAATTAGCGTTCATAATTATACCTTGAATTGAGTTGTTACTACTAACTATAGGTATACCTTTTATGTTCGGGTTGCTCTTAAATATTTTGTCTATTTCGCTACATGTTATTGTTGATAAAACAGGCTTTTCTAACCTTGCAATTTCTCCTATTTCAACATTCGAACTTGAACTAAAACTATGTTTTTTCAAGCTACTATTTTTATTCACAATTCTTTTTTTTATTATTTCAGATGTTTCTAATAATTTTTCATCTGGCTTATTTATTAAAAACCCTTGACCATAATGTACACCTATTTCGATAAGTGTATAAAGGTCACTCACATCTTCTATTCCCTCAGCGATAATTTTAGTGTTAGTAGTATTGGCAAATTCAACGAATGATTTAATTATTGCTTTTTTAAAATTATCCCTAGTAACATTTGTTATTAAACTCATATCCATTTTAATATAATTTGGCCTCGTCTTTGCAATAGTTGTAAGTCCGGAATAGCCTGTTCCTACATCATCAATAGCAATTTTATATCCTTGGCTCTTATAATAATTTAGTACTTCATTAAAATCTTCATAGCTGTCAATTGAAGTTTTTTCAGTAATTTCAAATATAAGTGACATTGGATTAATATTATATTCTGTCAATATTTCTTTCGTGAATCCTTTAGTAAAATTCTCATCTTTTAAAACAGCTGGATCTATATTTACAAACAAAAGTTTATCTGAATGTTGACTGCTAAATGCCTTTATTGCATTTATTCTACATAAAATTTCTAAGTCCCAAAGAAGATCATAGGTTTTAGCTTCTTCAAAAAGTATTTCAGGGTTTCTATATTTACTATTTACAGGACCCCTTGTCAATGCCTCGTACCCTATAACATCTCCCGTTTGTAATGAAACAATTGGTTGAAAGACACTGCTCAAATTATTACTAGTAATAATTTTTTTTAGTTCCTCTGACATATAGCCATCCCCCTAATATATATTATTTAAATATATATTATACAATTAAATTGTTAACATTGTGTTAAGGTTTCTTATTGTTTATGTTAAAATAAAACAAATAGCTTCAACATATTAAATCTTAAATCAAAAATAAAGATAGCTGGAAATTAAAATCTTCAACTATCTTTTATGATGTATACTCTCTTTTTAAGTTTGCTCACTCCAATATTTTTCTGCTTCCTCTTCCATTTCATCTAGTCTAATGTAATAATCCGGAAATTCATTCAAATGAGCAAGAGCTATTTTACCAGTTAAAATAGGGTCATCATTTGTAACATTTGTAAATTTATCAACACTACCATGCTCTAATTCAACATCCATTCCATTTCTAAATTGTTTTATGTCAAACTTGTCAAATTTAATATTTAAATATTTAGCAACCAATATTGCTTCTTCTGTAGTAAATTTTTTTTCCGGAGAACTTCTTTTGCCAAAAGATCGTGTCGTATTGCTAAATATTATTTCATTATGCATCTGCTCATATTGATTTATGTTCATCATATTATAGAAACAAGGACACCTATAAAACATATATACCCTCCATAAAAATAAATATTACAATATGATATGTATAAGAAGATATTTTGATACTAAATTATATTCTATTATAAAAATTATATTAGTTTTATTGTATATTTTAAGTATCCTGTCTCTTTTGTTTTTTATTGCATATCTTTCCACGTCTTATTTCAAGTTCAGCTACAACATCCGCGACTTTTATACCCTTTGCCACCATAAGTACTAATGTGTGATAAAACAAATCTGATATTTCGCCAACAGTTTCACTGTTATCATCGTTTTTACTACTAATTATTACCTCCGCACTTTCTTCCCCTACTTTTTTTAAGATTTTGTCTATTCCTTCCTCAAAAAGATAGCTAGTGTATGAACCATCTATAGGGCTTTCTTTTCTTTCCTCAATTATTTTATAAAGTTGCTCTATTATGTTATTTTCACTCATTTTGACCGTCCCCTTTTATACTTATTTTATCACTTTTATTAGGTTTACACATTTTTCACTTATAACTTTTGCACTGTTACATCCCTGTAAAAACAACTTTTATTTCCAGTGTGACATGCTGCTCCCACTTGCTCTACCTGTATAAGAAGTGTATCTCCATCACAATCAAAACTTATTTTTTTCACATATTGAAAATGTCCTGAAGTTTCTCCTTTGTTCCACAACTTGTTCCTAGATCTACTAAAGAACCAAGTTGTTCCTGTTTCTTTAGTTTTTTTGAAGGATTCTTCATTCATATATGCAAGCATCAAGACCTCGCCGCTACACTCTTCTTGCACTATTGCAGGTATTAATCCCTTGTTAAATTGAATCTCATTTATTTTATCCACCATAATCACCACATTTCTTTATTTATTTCTAAATTCTAACTTCTACGCCTTCACTTTTAAGATACCTTTTTACTTCTTTTATAGATAACTCCTTATAATGAAATAAAGAAGCTGCAAGGGCTGCATCCGCTCCACTTTGCGCAAAAACATCATAAAAATCTTCCAATTTCCCACAGCCACCTGATGCAATAACAGGAATATTTACAATATCAGTTATAGCATTTATAAACTCTATGTCATATCCTTTTTTTGTTCCATCTGCATCCATACTAGTTAAAAGTATTTCACCTGCACCTAGTTCCTCTACCTTTTTTGCCCACTCAATTGCATCTAGTCCTGTATTTATTCTACCGCCATTTATAACTACATGCCAACCCAAACCATCATCATTTTTTTTACCATCAATAGCAACTACCACGCATTGACTTCCGTATTTTTTTGATGCATCTGTAATAAGCCTAGGATTTCGAATTGCAGCAGAGTTTACAGATATTTTATCTGCTCCAGCTCTAAGAATTTCTTTAAAATCTTCTATAGTCTTAATTCCTCCACCTACTGTTAATGGAATGAATACCTTTTGCGCAGTTTTTTTTATAACATCTATCATTGTTTTTCTTCCCTCATGAGTAGCTGTTATATCTAGAAATACAATTTCATCTGCTCCCTCTTTATTATAAAACTCAGCAATTTCTACTGGGTCTCCTACGTCTGTTAAATTTATGAAGTTTATTCCTTTCATTACTCGTCCGTTAGTTACATCAAGACAAGGGATGATTCTTTTAGTAAGCATTGCTAGCACCCCTCCCCTCTAAAATCGCTTCTTTAAGTGATATATTTTCACTGTATAGCGCTTTCCCTATAATGGCTCCATACATGTTCATTTTACTAAGCTTTTTTATATCTTCTATGCATTTCATTCCACCAGACGCAATAATATCACAACTGACCTTGTCGTTTATCTTAGATGTTGCTTCAAAATTAGGTCCAGTCAAAGTACCATCGCGGCTTATGTCTGTAAAAATAATAGTTTTTATTCCTACACTCTCCATTTGTTTTGCAAAATCTATATATTCTATCTTGCTACTTTTCTGCCATCCCTCTACTGCCACAAATCCATCCCTTGCATCTATTCCGATTGCAATTTTTTCTCCAAACTTTTTCACAGCCTCTTTGACAAGTGACGGATTGTTTAAAGCTGCAGTACCAAGTATTACTCTACTTAAACCTTTTTCAATTAACATTTCAATTGTATCCATCCGCCTTATACCCCCACCTAATTGTATAGGAATATTTAACTCCTTTATAATTTTATTTATACTATCTAAATTTTTTATAGATCCATTTAGTGCTCCGTCCAAATCTACCATATGTAAATACTCTGCTCCCTTTGACGCAAAATTCATTGCTGTTTTCAATGGGTCTTCTCCAACGATTTCAGCTTTATTAAATTCCCCTTGATAAAGTCTAACACACTTTCCACCTCTTAAATCTATAGCCGGAAATATCAACATTTCACTACCTCCACAAAGTTTTTAAGTAATTTCATCCCAAACTCGCCACTCTTTTCTGGATGAAACTGCATGCCGTATATATTACCCTTACTTACAATCGCTGGTATTTTTTTCTCATAAGTGCTATAAGCATTTACAATTCCTTCTTCGCAATCCTGCGCATAATATGAGTGAACAAAGTAAACATACTTATTTTCCTCTATGCCTGAGAGAATTTTAGAATTTGTTTCAAAAGCTAAGCTATTCCATCCCATATGTGGGATTTTTATAGAACCTTCTAATTTTATAATTTTCCCTTTAAATAATCCTAGTCCAGCGCATTTTTCAACCTCGTAACCTTCCTCAAAAAAAAGCTGCATGCCAAGACATATTCCAAGTATTGGTTTACCTTCCTTTGCTGCTTTAATAATTACCTTGTCTAGTCCAGAGTCTCTCATATTTTTCATTGCATCTGGAAAAGCACCTACACCTGGAACAATAATGCTTCTACACTTTGATATTTCCTCGCAGTCCGAAGATATTATCGACTTAACATTCATAGACCGGAGTGCATTTTGAACACTATTTAAATTACCAACACCATAATCAACTATACCTATCATAGTTTCCCTCCTTATAAAGATCCTTTTGTAGACAATACACCCTTTATCCTTTTATCATAAGTTAAAGCCTCACTTAATGCTTTTCCTAAAGCTTTGAATAGAGCTTCCACCATATGATGGTTGTTTTTTCCGTAAATGATTCTTGCATGAAGGGTTATTCCACCATTTGTTGCTAAAGCCCTAAAAAATTCTTCCACCATTTCTGTGTCAAAATCTCCAATTTTATCTACAGTAAAGTTAGCATCAAATACAAGATAAGATCTACCGCTTAAATCTAGTGACACGCTAGCAAGTGTTTCATCCATGGGTACAAAGCTTGTTCCGTACCGCTTTATTCCCTCTTTTCCCTTTAGCGCCTCTTTAATAGCCATTCCAATTACTATCCCTACATCTTCAATTGTATGATGGGAATCAACAAATAAATCTCCAACAGCTGCTATATTTAAATCCATAAGTCCATGTTTTGTAAACAAGTTTAACATATGATCAAAAAAACCTATACCTGTATCTCCTTTGTAATTTCCAGACCCATCTAAGTTTAGGCTTGCTTCAATATTTGTTTCATTACTTTTTCTAGATATTTTTGATTGTCTTTCTATCATATATCTCTCCCCTTTGTGCTACTAAAATGTAATATTGTTTAATAAGCAATCATTTTCTTCTCTACTTCCTATTGTTATTCTCAAACAATTTTGCAATCTACCAGAATTGAAACTTCGTACATTTATACTTTGCTCTAAAAGCCTCTTTTTTATTTCCTGTGCATTGGGAGCCTCAATCAATATAAAATTTGCCCTAGCTTTATAAAGTTTTATGTCCTTTATATCACTTAATTTATCCCATAGATACTTCCTCTCTGCAAGTATGTTTTTCACATTCCTATTTATTATATCAGGATTTTTCAAAATAACGCAGGCAATGCTCTGCGTTATTGAATTCACATTATAAGGAGGTTTTACTTTCTTAAGTTCCGATAGTAACACACCATTGGTAATCATAAATCCCAGTCTAATAGCCGCAAGTCCAATTTTTGAACAAGTTCTAAGTACAATTAAATTTTGGTTTTCTTCAATTTTATCTACCACACTTTTGCCATAGAATTCAAAATAAGCTTCATCAATGACTACAATGCATTTGCATCCTTCTATTATCTTAATAATATCCTCTCTTGAAATAATATTACCTGTAGGATTATTGGGATTAGATAAAAATACAATTTTTACGTCGGAACTGTTAGCCACTTCAATAAACCCTTCTACATCCAATTCTAATTCTTCATTAAGTGGGATTTCAATTGGAATTCCTCCTGCAACCTTAGTATATAATCCGTACATTGAAAAATCTGGACTCTGCATTGCTACCTTATCCCCAGTATTTAGAAATGTATGTGCAATTATTTGTATGCACTCATCTGAACCATTACCAGCCATTACATTTATACTTTTAACATTTGCATATTTTGCAAAAAGGGAACATACCTCTAGAGCCTCCGCATCAGGATATCTATTATAAATAGACTCTTCTATTACCTTACCTATTTCCTTACGCAAAACACAATCAAGGTTACTAAAACTTTCATTGGCATTTAACCTCACTTTATATTCTGTTTTACCTGCATTATATGATTCAAAATCACTTAAATCTTTTCTAAAAAAATCTTGTATCATTATTTAAACCTCACTTTAATAGAATTTCCGTGAGCGGTAAGACCCTCAACATCACTAAGTTTTATTACCTTGTCCTTAACCTCACCTAGTGCTTCCTTAGTATAGTATATATAACTTGATTTTTTGACGAAATCATCTACCGATAATGGTGAAAAGAATCTTGCAGTTCCACTAGTTGGAAGAACATGATTGGGCCCTGCCATATAATCGCCTAAAGGTTCTGGCGCATACTGTCCTAAAAATATAGAGCCTGCATTTTTTATATCTCCTAGATAATCAAATGGATCCTTTAGCATAACTTCAAGATGTTCTGGTGCAATTTTATTCGCGAAATCTATTGCTTCTTTTATATCTGATACTATTAAAATAACTCCATATTTTTCCAAAGACTCTTTAATAATTCCTGATCGACTCATTTCTTTTATCTGGATTTCAATCTCCCCTGCGACCTTTTCTGCAAGTTCCCTAGAAGTAGTTATAAGCATAGCTGACGCAAGTACATCATGCTCTGCTTGAGACATTAAATCTGCAGCAATGAATTTTTCATTTGCCAGCTCATCTGCAATAATTAATATTTCACTCGGGCCTGCTATCATGTCTATTGCAACAGTTCCAAATACACTTTTTTTGGCCATCGCAACATAAATGTTTCCCGGTCCTACTATTTTATCTACTTTAGAAATTTTTTCTGTTCCATATGCAAGTCCGGCAATTGCCTGTGCACCACCTATTTTATAGATTTTATCAACGCCAGCTATATCTGCTGCAACTAGAATATGTGGATTCACACTTCCGTCCTTTAGTGGCGGTGTTACCATCACTAGATTTTCAACCCCTGCAACTTTTGCCGGAACTGCATTCATAATTACAGATGATGGATATGACGCTGTGCCACCTGGAACATATATCCCAACACTTTCAAGTCCCCTTATAGTTTGCCCTAAGATAGTCCCCTTTTCTTTTGTCATCATCCAAGCGTTTCTCTTTTGTTTTTCATGAAATTCCAATACATTTTCTTTTGCTAGTGTTATTGCATATAAAAAATCCTGGTCTACCATTTTATATGCATTTTTAATTTCAGCAGATGTTACAATAAAATTTTCCACCGTGACAAATTTACTATCAAATTTTTGAGTGTACTCAATTATAGCATCATCGCCTCTATTTCTTACATCTTCTAATATTTTATCAACAACAATATTTACATCTTTTTGGACATCTTCAGTTCTTTTTTTTAAAAATTCAATAAATTTTTTCCCTTCATTACCACTTACATCTGTAATCTTTATCACTATATGGTCACCTCATTATTATCTACATATTGCTGAACCTTAATTATCAATTTACTTATCTCATCTTTTTTCATCTTCATACTTGCCCTATTTACAATCATTCTTGCACTTATATCACAGATTTTCTCAATAATAATTAATCCATTTTCCTTTAGCGTGTCTCCTGTTTCCACCAAATCTACAATTGCATCAGATAACTCTAAGATAGGGGCAAGCTCTACTGACCCGTCAAGTTTAATAATTTCAACGTCTTCATTATTTTTTTTAAAGTATTCTTTTGCAACGGTTGGATATTTAGTGGCTATCTTTTTACGATTGTAACCATCATAACTTTTAAAACTTGGTAGTGCTGCTACTGCAAAAATACATTTTCCAACCTTTAAGTCAACTACTTCATAAAATTCTTTATTCTGCTCCATTAAAGTATCCTTACCAACAATTCCAATATCTGCTGCTCCATGCTCTACGTAAGTTAAAACATCTGTAGATTTAACTAATACAAATTCTATATTGTTTTTCTCATCTTTTAGAATTAATTTTCTACCTTTATTCTTAAGATCAGTACAATCTATTCCAATACCTTCAAACATGGAAACGGCATATTTTTCTAGTCTTCCTTTTGTTAATGCTATTCGTATTGCTTTCATAGTTATTCCCCCATACTATTAATAAGTTCCTCAACGCTAGTCTTAATACTCTTTTTAGTTTTAATATCTATTAGATCAACTTTTTCATCATCAAATATGCAAATCATTTTGTCTATCTTCTTTTGCTCTCCATATATTAAACTCTTTTCTTTTTCTTCAAATAAACTTAACTCTGAAATAGACCCTTTGGCCCTAATACTCGATGCAAATTTATATGCACTTCCTATGGAAGCATTTTCATAATGAATGAGAAACTTTTGATTAACCTTTTCATTATCATTTCCCTGTTTTTTGAGGACAGATAGGATGTTATCAACATCTATTGCAAATCCTACTGCTGGCATAGATTCACCAAATTTAGAAATTAAATTGTCATATCTGCCTCCACTAATAATTGTAGTTCCAACTTCACTGCTGTATCCTCTAAATGTTATACCAGTGTAATAGTCTATATGCTGAACCATGCCTAAGTCAATAGATATATACTCACCCAAGCCTACACTTTCTATTCGGTCATAAATTTTTTCTATAGTGTCTATTGCAGCTAGTGCTCTTTTATTACAAGTTAACATTCTTGCCTTAGCAAGTATTTCAATGCCCCCAAATAGTTCTGGCAACTTTTTCAAAGCTTCTACATTATTTAATCCAAGCATAACTTCTTTATCTTCAATAAAGTCTCGCAGTGCACCAAAGTTTTTATTTTCAACAAGTCCTCTTAACCTTTCTATTTCGTCTTCCGTAAGCTCAATGTCCTCAATAAGACCTTTGAAGAACTCAGCTTGACCGATTTCAAGTTCAAACTTTTGTACCCCTATAGCAAGAAGTGCCTGAATTGCAGTTATAATTACTTCTGCATCTGCTTTTGGACTTTCACTTCCTATTATCTCAATCCCCGATTGGGTCATCTCACTTACCTTTCCATTCCAGTTTTCATTTATTCTAAATACATTTCCGCTATAACATATTCGAAGTGGAAATGATGAATCTTTAAGTTTTGTTGCAGTAATTCTTGCTATGGGCATTGTCATGTCAGGTCTTAACACCAATATCCTTCCTGCATTATCAAAAAGCTTATACATCTTTTCCTGCTCTATAGATACATCATCTCCTTGAAAGACATCATAAAATTCTAATGTAGGGGATAAAACTTCTAAATAACCCGCATCTATATTTAATTTTCTAAGTGTATCTATAATTTTAATTTTATTATTACAATCCTCAAATAGTATATCTCTTGAACCTTCTGGTATATGTCTTTTCCAATTACTCAAAATTTCACTCCTCCAGCGCCGCTTTATTACTCCATCGCTTTAGCGCTTTAACTTGATAACTTAATAAAATATTACCATCTTTCTATATGTAAGTCAACTGCTAATTTTTCTTAAAATTCTTAAAGTTTTAAAAATTCTAAGAATTACTTCTTTAAACTTAAATTGTCTTTAAACCAATTATATCATTCAACCATATCCATCTTCTACACTTTTGCTGAAAACTTTCATATATAGTATTAAATCATCTCCTAGGTTGCTGCAATATATTTCAGGTTATTGATATTTAAAAATTATTGTGCTATTATTTTTGATGTTCTAATTATTCTACATAATGAATAATTAGAAATTTCAATTTATAATCTAATAAATATACTAAAAAAGGAGCTGTTACGGTGTGACAAAAAATGTTTTTGTTCAATTGTTAAATGTTAGTAAAAGTTTTGATCAAGATGAGGCTATCATTAAGAACTTAGACCTTGATATTAGGCAAGGGGAGTTTTTAACCCTACTTGGACCCAGTGGTTGTGGAAAAACCACTACCTTAAGAATGATCGCAGGTTTTGAATTACCTACAAGTGGCAAAATTGTAATCGATGGAGAAGATATTACAACTAAACCACCATACCTTCGGTGTGTTAACACAGTATTTCAAAATTATGCCTTATTTCCTCATATGAATATCTATGATAATATAGCTTTTGGTCTAAAAATGAAAAAGATGACAAAGCTTGAAATCAAAAATAAGGTAAATGAGATGTTAAAAATGGTTCAGCTTGTTGGTTTTGAGAATAGGATGCCTTCAAAGTTAAGTGGTGGTCAAATGCAACGCGTTGCTATAGCACGTGCAATAGTAAACAGCCCAAAGGTGCTTCTTTTAGACGAACCACTTGGTGCTCTTGATTTAAAACTTCGCAAACAAATGCAATTAGAACTTAAACATCTTCAAAAAATTCTCGGTATAACCTTTGTCTTCGTAACACATGATCAAGAAGAAGCGTTAACCATGTCAGACCGAATTGTTGTTATGAACAATGGAATTATTGAGCAAACCGGAACACCTGAAGAACTTTATGAACATCCTAGAACTAAATTTGTGGCCGACTTTCTAGGTGAAACAAACATCTTAGAAGGGGAAGTCTTTAAGTTAAAGAAAGATGAAGTTTTGCTTAAGCTAATTGATGAAGAAGAAATAATTAGAATACCTAACCACAATTATAAGCTTTTCGATAAATTTATGGTGTCTGTTAGACCTGAAAGAATTAGAATAAAAGAAAAAACTGAAGAAGGTGATGTTTGGCTCCAGTGTGAATTAAAAGAAAAAATTTATGTAGGTTCAAACATCAAAATGGTCATGATTCTTAAAAATGGTAAAGAAATTATAGTTAACGAGCCAATTGGACAAAATTTTATGTTTTCAGATGAGCTTAAAAATTGTTTTGTAACATGGAACCCAAACCATACTATAGTTATTAAAGAATAAAAGGAGCAGCGTAAATGAAATCTAATAAATCATCAAATTTTATTACAAAATATTTCTCTTCTATTTCAAAATATTCATCAACAATTATGCCTGCTCTACTATGGATGGTTATATTTTTTGTTATACCCCTTTTATTTATAGTAGTTGTAAGTTTTTCTACTAGAGGAGATGTTGGAAATATAGTGTACAAGTTTACTTTAGAGAACTATATAAAACTTTTAAATCCTCTTTATATTGATATTTTCTTCAAATCTATTTTAATTGCATTATATACCACTGTATTATGTTTACTGGTAGGATATCCCTTTGCGTTCATAATAGCAAATTCGAATAAAAAATTCAAACCACTATTACTTTTACTTATAATACTTCCATTTTGGACAAACTCTTTAGTTAGGACATATGCAATGATAGTATTACTTAGAACAGAAGGAATAATAAATACGCTGCTATTACACTTTCATATTATAAATGTCCCTCTAAATTTAATGTATAACAATTTTGCTGTGATGATAGGTATGTTATACATGATGTTTCCCTTTATGGTACTTCCACTTTATACCTCTATAGAAAAACTTGATAAGAGGATACTAGATGCAGCATCAGACCTTGGAGCCGGACCAATATCTAAGTTTATAAATATTACACTGCCTCTTACAAAGGGTGGTATCGTTTCGGGTTCTATTCTAGTTTTTATTCCTACACTTGGCCTTTTCTTTGTAACTGACCTTATGGGTGGAAGTAAAGTAATCCTTATGAGTAATCTTATAAAAAATCAGTTTCTTACTGCAAGAGATTGGCCCTTTGGCTCTGCTATATCAGTTATTTTAATAATTGTTATGATATCAGTTATTCTCTTTAGCTCAAGGGTATCCGGAGCTAAAAGCACTAAGGAGGTATTATAACCATGAAAAATAAAAAAACTGCAATAATTAAATTCACATATTTACTTTTAATATTTATGTTTTTATATATACCTATTATGGTACTTATTGCATTTTCCTTTAACCAGTCAAAATTAAATGTAGTATGGACAGGTTTCACATTTAAATGGTATCAAAGCCTTCTGCATAATGCAGGAATCCTAGAGGCTGTTAAAAACTCCTTTATTATAGCTATAATAAGTACAATTATTTCTGTAATCATAGGAACACTCGCCGCAGTTGGCATGTATAGATATAAATTCAAAGGAAAAAGAATAGTTGACACAATACTATATGTTCCATTAGTTATACCAGAAATAGTTATGGGTATATCACTACTTGCCTTCTTTTCCATTGTAAATATTCCTTTAGGAAGGGTATCTTTAATTGTTGCCCATGTAACTTTCAGCATAGCTTATGTTGTTGCAGTGGTTAAAACTCGCCTTGACGGCTTTGATAAATCAGTTGAAGAGGTAGCAATGGACCTTGGCGCAACTCCTTTAAAAACTTTTTTTTATGTAACTTTGCCAATTATTATGCCTGGTGTTATTGCAGGTGCACTACTATCCTTTACCTTATCTCTTGATGACGTAATAATCAGCTTTTTTGTAGCTGGTCCTGGAAGTGTAACTTTGCCACTTAAAGTTTTCTCTATGGTTAAATTTGGTGTTACACCTGAAATTAACGCTCTTTCAACATTAATAATACTTTTAACTGTTATAGTAATATGTTTTGCTCTTTTAATTCGTAATATTAATATAAATATGAAAAAGATTATAGTTATATTAATATCAATTATTTTTGTGGTAGGAAGTATTAGTGGTGGAATATTCACCTATGCTAAGAGAAATTCGCAACCTACAGAAGTTTTAAATGTTTTTAACTGGTCCGAATATTTACCGCAATCTGTTATCGATAAATTTGAAAAGACCTATAATATAAAAGTGAATTATAGTACATTTTCATCAAACGAAGAAATGCTTGCAAAGCTTATGGCTGGTGGTGGAAATTATGATCTAACAGTTGCTAGCGATTTTATGGTGGAAACATTGAGTAAACAAGATCTTCTTCAACAAATAGATAAAAACAGTCTAACAAATCTAAAGAATATAGGACCACAGTATTTAAACCTTCCTTTTGATAAGGATAATAAGTATAGCACTCCCTATATGTGGCTTGCAGGAGTAATAGCATATGATAGTTCAAAAATTCCCAAGGGGAGCATAAAAGGATATAAAGACCTTTGGAATCCAGAGTTTAAAAACTCTTTAACTTTACTTGATGATGAAAGAGTAGTAATTGGAATGACCCTAAAAATGCTAGGGTATTCCATAAATGAAACTAGTCCGGAAGCTCTTGAAAAAGCAAAAGAAGCCCTAATTAAGCTTCAGCCAAACATTAGATCTTATGATAGTGATAGCCCCAAAACGAGCCTGATAAATGGAGAATCAAAGGCAATATTTGCTTGGGGCGCAGAAGGAAGCTTAGCAAGTCGTGAAAATCCGAATATAAAATATGTAATACCAAAAGAAGGTTTATTCCTTCAGCAAGACAATTTTGTAATCCCAAAAGCTGCAAAAAATATTAAGGCCGCAGAACTTTTTATGAATTTTATAATGCAGCCAGAAATAAGTGCCCAAATTTCTCATAGCTTCCCTTACGGAAACCCTAATACCGCAGCTTACAAATATATAGATAAAAAAATTCTAAATGATAAGGCAGTTTATCCACCAACTGAGGCGGTAAAAAAAGGTGAGTATTTAAAAGATATAGGAAAATCAGTAACGGATTTAGATAAAATATGGACGCAAGTTAAATAAATAAAGTGGCTAGGATCTTATAAAATCTTAGCCACTTTATTTATTATTTTCTAGCTGTTAGACAGCGCGACTTATACACATAGTCCTATTTGCTATTAATTAATTGTGCAAATTTAGTAATGTTTTCTTCATTTACATTTAAAATATCTTTATTAACATCCACTTTAGAACCATTATTTTCTTTTTTAGATACCATCTTAATTATAAATTTTTCAAAGAAATTCATTTTACTAAACATGAATCCTCCTCCAAAATGCTCTTTAACTGTAGCCATAGCTATTAATTCATTTGGAAAACAACTATCTAACTGTGATATTGCCTTTTCCCCTTCAGTCATGCAACATACAAAAATACCGATCTTTTTATTTTCTAGCAAATTAATATTTTTCAAACAAAATTCTGTTATATTCTTTTGAATTCTTCCTGCATAGATTGAACCACCAATAACAATGTTATCAAATGAATTTATATCCGGCATTCTATCCTTTTTTATATCTACAACTACAACTTCCCCATTGATTTTACCTTCTAAAACTTTACTACATTTTTCTGTACAGCCATGTTTTGAACCATAAACAATAAGTGTTTTCATAAATTCCCGCCCCTTTTATTTTGTAGTTTAATAACATTGTATCAATATATAGTTTATAAATCAAAGATAATTAATAGGAGTTGTTCCACCAGATTTCCCCTCCCTTATTTTAACGCTAATTCTATATATATGTATTGACGTATATATATAGAATATTAATCAATCTAAACTTAGGGAATACTAGAATGAATCATTGACTTTTGCATGCATTGTGTATAGTATTTATGGTGAAACATAAATATTTCTAGCCACTTTGAAAAATGGTTAGGTTTTTTTTTTGAAATATATTGACATAAGAAGGCAAATAAATATATTTGCCATGGAGGTAATAATGGGTAAAAATCGAAGTGTTAAAGGAAATTTCACCTACAATAATATAGAAAAAATAGGTAAAAATTTTATGTATAAAAATCTTGAAAGAAGCAATTGCTATAATTGTGACTTTTCAAATTCAAAATTTGATTTTGTAAATTTTAGAGGTGCACATTTTAAATCATGTGTGTTTTTTGAATGCACTTTCAAATGGGCTGAGTTCATTGGTACAAATCTGAAAGGCAGTGATTTTAAATATACTCTATTTGAAAATGCAGTATTTGATTCTGTAAATTTAGAAGGAGCCGATTTTAAAGATGCTGAATTTATAAATACCATATTTTTATCAACGGATGTTACAAAAGCTAAGAATTTCAATATTAAACAATCAGGTATTAAAATTTTTGATGAAATACCTGAATTTGAAATTAGTGAGCAGCTTAGAACTTCTGTCTTAAATGTAATGCAAAACAAATATGTAAAATCTGCTAGGGTTCTTGATACAAAAGACGGTGGCATCAATATAATAAATTTAATGATATTACTAGAAAATTTTGAAGAAGAAACCTTAATTAAAGGATTAAATATTATTAAAGATGAATTAAATTGTGATTTTCACACATTAAGTTATATAATTAAATTTTTAAAAAACAATATGTAATTCGTTTGGTAATGTTTTTTTACAATGACATTAAAGTAAGTTAGGAGCACAGAAGATGAATGGTCGGTCACATCAAAAGATAGCAATGCTATCATATGCAATTGTAGCAACAATACCGATAATTAATTCAATGATAGTATTCAACAATAAATATATACATGTTCCAAAAGGAATAAGCATTGTAGGTCTTGTAACTGCATCTCTAGCTGGATTAATTGTTGATGCGGATAGCCAAAATAGTAAGATAAGCCACATGAACCCACTTACAGATACAAGTAATAAAATCATAAGTAACGTTGAAAGAACGTTGAAGTTATTGTTAAGGTTATTTTTAGGTGTGGGACTAGGATTAATAGTTTTATTTTATTCAAAATCTATTATAGCATTATTAGCAAAGATAAATTATATAGGTGAATATGCTAAGATATATACATATTTTATATCTTTCATTTTTATAATTCTAGGCGTCACTAATGAAAAAATTTATAAAAGGATTCCTATAATTGGTTTAGTGTATACGAAATTATCTATTTCAATAAATAAGGGATCAAATAATTTTAAAAGAATAGCCATGTTTTTAACTTATACATGTGGGAGCGCACTTTTAGCGATTTATAACTTTACTAATTTAAACGATGTTTATATTTACTTTATTTGTTTCTTGTTAGTTGGCATTGCAATATTCCCACATAGAACATTTCTTCATTCCATTGAAGGAGTTATTATTTTTACTATTTCAGCTTCATATATATTTAATAAATTAGGATATGAATATCTAACAGGGTGTTTTTTCATTGGATATTTAAGTCATATTTATTGGGCTGATATATTTACGAAAGAGGGAGTCCCAATTCTTTCAACACCAAGGCTGATTGCAACTTTATTTAAAAAATTAGGGATACATAATAAATTTGTAAACATTTTAGGAAAAATAGGTAAATTTAAACTTAAATTACCACCACATATTACCACAGGGTCTGACACCGGAAATTTATTTGAAGTTATATATATTATAATATTATTTGTATTAGTTGTAATAGGTTTCAATGTTTATGGTGGCGAATTCAGAATAATTTAAGTAAAATATAATAAGGTTTTAAGCATAAACACTGATTTTGGTATACAATTAAAGATATAAAAATGTAAAAGTGAGAGGAGAAATTATATGAAATTTGTTGCTGATTTACATACCCATACTATAGTTAGCGGCCATGCATATAGTACTTTAATGGAAAACGCAAAATATGCTAGCGAGATAGGCCTTAAAATATTAGGAGTTACAGATCATGGCCCTACTATGCCCGGTTCTCCTGATCTTTGGTATTTTGGAAATTTTAAAGTGCTACCAAGAGAATTGTTTGGAGTTAAAATACTTTATGGTTGTGAAGCTAATATAATCGATTATGAAGGTAATATTGATTTACCTTTAGAAATACAAAAGGGTCTTGACATTATGATAGTAAGCATGCATGAACCTATAATGGAAGGAGAAAAAAGTGCTGATCTTAATACTGCTACACTTCTAAAAGTTATGGATAACCCTTATGTTACTATTTTAGGACATATTGGGAATCCTAGATTTCCAATACATGAGGAAGTAATAGTGAAAAAAGCAAAAGAAAAAAATATTCTAATAGAAATAAATAATAGTTCTTTTGTAAGTTCAAGAAAAGGCAGTGACAAAAATTGCACCAAAATAGCACTACTATGTAAAGAATTTGGAGCACAATTTATTGTAAATAGTGATTCTCATTTCTGTTTTTCCATAGGTAATTTTAATGTTGCAGAAAAAATGCTTAATGAGATAGATATGCCTGAAGAACTTGTTATTAATACAAGTGAAAAACGGTTGATGGCATTTCTTAAAGAGAAAGGCAAAGATGTATAATACGATAGCTAAAATTAGTAGGCATAGATTGACCAAATCGTAAGTTCAATATTTGTGAAAGTTTACAGTACCTTTGTTTGTTCATAAGGTGCTGTTTTTTTATTCACATTTCAATTGTCATATCTTTAAATCTATTACAAAATTACAGCGAATACGAATAAATATGCAAATATATACACAGACTAACTAAAAATGAGGTGCTATAATGGATAAAAAACTAAGCCTTATAATGTTTAGTGGAGAATATGACAAAGCATTAGCCGGATTAATACTGGCAAATTCAGCTAAAGAACTAGGAATGGAAGTATCTATGTTTTTTGCCTTCTGGGGCCTACTATTATTGAGAGACCCCAATAAACATACTAGCGAAGGTAAGTCAACACTTGAGAAGCTAATGAGTGCAATGACTCCAAAAGGTCCAGATGAATTACCCCTTTCTAACATGAATTTTAGTGGATTCGGCAAAAAAATGCTCGAAGCTATGATGAAGGAGGATGGAACACCAACTCTTTCAAAATTTTTTGAAGGCGCTGTAAAAAAAGGTGTTAAGTTCTATGGTTGTAAACTTTCAATGGAAGTTATGGGCTTTAAAAAAGAAGAACTCATTCCAGAACTTGAGATAATTGAAGCTACAGATTACCTAAAGGATGCTCTAGAATCAGATATACAACTATTTATATAAGTATAAGTTCAAAATTAAACTGGTTCCTAAAGACTAGGCTCCAGTTTAAGCATTATTTTCCACTTCTTTATTGTCGTTTACAAATAGCATCTCCTCGCAATTTACGACTTGCTCACAGCCTCTATTCCACCTCTAAATGCTTATGACATATAGCTACCCCTAAAAAAGATAATCCAATTATTGCACAAAAGTCTGCGCTCCATTTAAATCCTAATTTTGGAAGATAATAATACAGAAAAAATTTTACTTTATTAAATCTTTGTATTTTGCTATTATATAAGTATACAATTATATTAAAAATAATTAAAAGAAAATGGAGAGTATTATGAAACTAAATAAAAAGATAGTTAAGATAACTATAATTGCAGTTTTAATAGGAAGTATAGGTCTAATTTATAATCTTAATAGATTATCAACCCTCAAGGAAAAAAACAATCTAAATACATTAAATTCGACAAAGGAACTTAAGACAATTGCGCAAAAAAAAGCTTTAAAGCCTCAGCAGATAAATAAAGAGCCTATAAATGATAATTTGAAAGTTAAAGAAACAGTCTCTAAACCACTATCCAATAATGAGCTAGGAAACAATAAAATACCAATATTAATGTATCATTCTATCAGTTATGAAAAAGGAAATACCCTAAGAGTTTCTAAAGAGAATTTTAGAAATCAAATGAAATATCTTAAAGATAATGCTTATACAACACTGACATTAGATGAGCTTTATGGTTATATGAAAACAGATTTAAAACTACCAAAAAAATCCATAGTTATAACTTTTGATGATGGTTATAAAGATAATTACACTAATGCATATCCTATATTAAAAGAATTTAAATTCAAAGCAACTGTGTTTGTAATTACTAATGCAATAGACCAAGATAAAAATTATTTAACTACTAATGAAATAAAAACAATGGATTTAGACAATATACAAATAGAAAGTCACACTGCTAAGCACGACCATTTAGCTAGTATATCATACATGGATAATGTAAAGGCAATGACGACTTCAAAATCCAAATTAGAAAAAATATTAAATCGAAAAATAACTTACATAGCATATCCCTATGGAGAATACAATTCAAATACTATAAAGGCCGCTAAACAATCAGGTTATAAATTAGCTTTATCAACAGAGTTTGGTTGGATAGATAAAAATAATAATATTTATTCATTAGGTAGAATTTTTGTTAATTCCAATTATAATTTAGAGAAATTCAAAACAAAATTAAATCCATAATATATAATAATTTATATGTTAGCTTATACATATAAGTTCTTTTTAAGCACAAAGTTTTTTGTATAATTTAAACTTTGCGCTTAAACTTTTTTAGTAAGGGATTAGGTGAGAAATGTGAAATCAAAATCATTTAAATTTAAGGTTATAACTATTTTTATTCTTTCTGCAATAGGTGTTGGGCTACTTATTGATGCTACTATAAAAGACACTAATACAAAAATCAGTAAAGTAATTGCAGCAAACAATAAGTCTGAAGTAAATTCTAATACAAGTGAAAAAATAAAAAAACAACAATTACGAAATGCTGACATTAAAAATCAACAACAGATTAAGCAAAAACAAAAAAACTTAGAAAAGGTATGGAAAACAGGCTATGACCAATTTTTTAAAAAAGAATATAACAAAGCTATTGAAACAGAAAGGCAAGTTATAAAAAAAGATCCTAATTTTTACAAAGCATATGCTGTAGAAGGAATTGCATTAGCCTACAGCGGTAATTTTAATCAAGGTATGCAACAAATTGATAAATCTTTAAAACTGAATCCTAATTATGGTTATGGTCGATTCAATAAAGCGTTAGCTAATGAATTATTCGGACATTATGATGAAGCAATTAAATGGTATAAAAAAGCAATAGAGGTTGAAAAGTTTGAATGGAGTTATTATGGCATAGCTAGTATCTATGGACGATATGGTGATGTTACAAATACTATAAAGTATTTGAAGTTAGCTATTGATATTAATCCCAAAGTTAAAGATGTAGCAAAGACTGAAGTCGATTTTGATAATGTACGTAAAAGTGAGGAGTTCAAGAAGTTAATGGATAGTATAGTGGATTAATAAAAACTATCTAACTAAACATGATTTCTTATAATACTGCCATTAGAATTGGTATTACTAGCAGAGTGCATATGGTTGAAATTGCTCAAAATTGTGTTAAGCATCATCATTGGAAGTGAAATATTGATAACAATGGTTGTTATCAAACTAATTGCTTTTTCATCAAGTAATTTTTTATACGCTAAAAAATATCCTATCATAATCACTATCATTATACTTAATATACTTTGATTTGCTGCAAAAAACATACAAAATCTTCCTTAATCTCTACTTGTTTTATTAATTTTATCACGTTTCATACACATAAACAAGCAGATATCTTATGATAATATTAGCTTGTAGTCGTAAGTCTTTAGACTTATATTTCAGTATGGAAATCACTCCTATATTAACTGTATTTGCATTGACATTATTTAAGATATCATGTTTAATGTATAGAAAGAGAAAATATTGGAGGAAACAATCATGAGAGAATTTGAATTGAAACAAGGAAAAGGTACTATTAAGTTTTCCATTAATGAAAACGATATTATTGGTGTTATTGATAATAAACCTTCTACAAGTTCTAAAACTGAAGAAGAAGTAATAAAAGAAGCTTTACAAAATCCTATATCAAGTCCAAGACTTAAAGAAATAGTACATGCTGGTCAAAAAATTTGTATAGTTATATCGGATATTACTCGAATATGGCAAAAAACATCTGTGTATCTTCCATTCATTGTGGATGAACTTTTACAAACTGGAATAAAAGCAGAAGATATATTGTTTATTAGCGCTACAGGTTCCCACAGAAATCAAACGGAGGATGAATACAGACAATTATTAGGCGATAAGCTTTACGGAAAATTTAATATAATTGATCATGATTGCAATGATAAAAAAAATCTACTTTATTTAGGTAACACAACCTTTGGTACACGAGTAACTATTAATAAAAAAGCCATGGAATGTGACCATCTTATAATTACCGGAGGCATAGTATATCATTTTCTTGTTGGTTGGTCAGGTGGTAAAAAGTCGATTTTACCTGGAATTGCTTCTTATGAAACAATAATGGCAAATCATGGTCTTGCTCTTAATGAAAATTTAGGGGGTGGAACCCGCTCTGCAGTTAGATGTGGAAATATAATAAATAACCCTGTACATTTAGATATGGAAGAGGCTGCTGCCCTTGTAAATCCAAGTTTCATGTTCAATGTAATTATTGATAGTAATGGTAATATCTCTGCGGCATTTGCAGGAAATTACATTAAAGCACACAACCTAGGAAGAAAATATGTTGATAAGTCTGATAGCGTCAATATAAAAGAAAAAGCAGATTTAATAATAGCCACATCTGGTGGTTACCCTAAAGATATCAATTTTTATCAATCTTCAAAACTTTTTTTCAACTCTAGAGAAGCCGTAAAAGCTGGAGGTACTATCATTGCAATAGCAGAATGTATTGAAGGGCTTGGTGGCAGTGATGATTTTAGATCTATATTAGTAGACTATAACAACCACCTTGAAAGAGAAAAGTCATTAAGAGAATGTTATAGTATATCAAAACATATAGCATGTCTTGCCTGTGAAACTGCTGAAACTTTCAACGTTATTCTCGTCTCCACAATAGATTCTAATTTTTTTAAAAATACTGGAATTAAAGTAGTTCGAACAATAGCTGAAGCTCTAAAATTAGTTTACGCAGAAAAGGGTAAAAATTTAAAAACATATATAATGCCTCACGGAGCAAATAATTTACCAAAACTTTTACCCATTAAGTAAAACTAAATTTATATTTTTTGATTAATTATATCAAATTCTGTGAAAGCTCCTGACTCTATTCAGGGGCTTTCACAGAATTTTTTTCTGTTTCACTAAGCACTTCATTCATGCTTCCAGTTCTATATCCTAACAAATCAAGAGTTACATATTTAAAACCAATTTCTTTTAATTTATTCCCAACCTCATCCATAACTTTAATGTCAAAAAATTTATTTCGTTCATCGGTATTAACCTCCACTCTTGCTATATCTCCATGATGTCTCACTCTTATCTGTTTAAAACCTATATCTAATAAAAACTGTTCTGCTCTCTCTACCATACTTAATTTTTCAACTGTTATCTCATTACCATATGGAAAGCGTGAGGATAGGCATGCAAAAGCTGGCTTGTTCCAAGTAGGTACACCTAATCGTTTTGAAAGTTCTCTTATATCATTTTTTGTGAAACCAGCATCCTTTAATGGACTAATAACTTCTAATTCTTTAGCTGCCTGCATTCCTGGTCTGTAATCGGAAGTATCATCAAGATTAGACCCATCCAAAACTGCGTTAACATTATTATCATCTGCAACTTTTCTAATCTTTGAGAACAGTTCTTTTTTACAGAAATAACATCTATTAACAGGATTTTTAGCAAATCCCTCAATCTCTAATTCCTCAGAAATTATGACTATATGCCTTGCTCCGATTTCTCTAATATATTTAACAGCTTCTTTAAATTCTCTTTCTGGGTAGGTAGATGATTTTGCAGTAATTCCTATAACTTTATTTCCCAAAACATCAGCTGCTACCTTTAAAAGGAATGTGCTATCAACTCCCCCCGAATATGCTATTGCAACACTTCCCAAATCTTTAAGACTATCCTTTAACTTTTGAAACTTTAAATCTAATTCCATATTTTATCCTCCTCGTCTTAGAACACTATTACTTTTTATAATAAAAATATTTCAACACATTTAATGTAACATAATATTTAACTTTTGAACATAATAACATTTTTAAAAAATTTAAAAAAAATTTTTAAATAATAAATAATAATCCTATTTATAAAAAATAATTATATATTGACACATCCCCTCAATAGATTTATACTTTTGTTAATAAAAAATATTATTCATACTGGTTAAGGAGGAATTATAGTGATAAATAAAAAATATTCGAGCTTTATAACAAATTGTGTACATGCAGGAAATGATATAGACAAAGAAACAGGTGCTATAAGAAGACCACTAACTATGGCCAACAGTTACAGACTTCCAGATGATGCATCTAAACTTAATTGGAGTGGTACTGATGAATTAATTTATACTAGAACAACCTCTGCAAATCAGATATATCTCCAGGAGAAACTGGCTACTCTTGAAGGTGGGGAAGATTGTGTTGTTTTAGCTACAGGAGTGGCTGCACTTGCAGGAGTATTCTTTACTTTTTTAAAATCAGGTTCACATATAATCTGTACAAATGTTTCTTACGTTGCTGTCTACAGACTATTGAATCAATATTTTCCAGAAAAATATGGCATAGAAGTAAGCTTTGTAGATACATCAAATCTTCAAGAGATCAAAAATGCTATAAGAGCAAATACGCTACTAATACATATAGAAACACCAGGAAATCCTACAACCCGAGTAAGTGATATTGAAGAAATAGCAAAAATATCAAAAGCAGCTGGTATACTTTTAAGTGTGGATAGTACTTTTGGCACACCTTATCTTCAGCATCCCTTAGCACTGGGAGCAGATTTAGTTATTCATAGCCTTACAAAATATATTAATGGCCATGGGGATGCTATGGGAGGCGCCGTAATAGGTGCAAAAGAACTAATAGACAAAATAAAGCGTGAAGCTATGGTAAACATAGGTGGAGCTATAAGTCCATTTAATGCGTGGCTAATAATGAGAGGTGCTGTAACTCTACCTCTAAGGATGGATCAACACAGTAAAAGTGCTTTGAAAATAGCCAATTTTCTTGAAGCGCATCCCTCAGTAAGTTTCGTTGCATATCCGGGACTTAAAAGCCATCCACAGCATGAAATAGCTAAAAAGCAAATGAGTGCCTTCTCGGGAGTACTTTCTTTTGGCCTTAAGGCAGACGTTACAACTCATAATAAATTTGTAAATTTTTTAGAGCTCATAATTTCAGCGGTTTCTATAGGTCATGACGAAAGCCTTATTGTTTATACCGGACCAACAGACGAGCGGAATCATTTTTATCCAAAGGAATTCGAAAATGGACATCTAAGATTTAGTGTTGGTTTAGAAGATCCTAATGATATAATAGCTGACATAGATCAATCACTAAAAAAATGCGGATTATAATTGGGAATGTAAATATTTCTTGCTTTCTCCTACAATTAAAGAAACTAGCAGTCTTCGTGCAAGAAGACTGCTAGTTTATTTATCCATTCACTAATATTACTTTGGTGTTTTATTTAAGTAATATCCCATTATTCCTTTTACTATCGGTACAACATGGTGACTACCACCTTTATTTTTAACATCCTCCATTAACATTGATACTACTATTTTAGGATTAGCTGTATCCATACATACAAACCACCCATTTTCTTGTGCAGTGGTATCTTTGGCATCTTTTTTGAGCTCTGCTGTCCCCGTTTTACCTGCAAGAACTAATCCATCGATTTTCGCAGCATGACCTGTACCATTAGGATTTTCTATAACTTGCGTAAGATCATCTTTTATAACTTTTATATTGTTTTTAGATATTGCATTGGTTTTCCATATCTTAGAAGTTACCTTGTCATTAAATTTTTCTAAAGTTGGTGACATAATATTACCCTCATTAACAACTGCACTATAAGATAGTGCAATTTGGAGTGGGCTCATAAGGACTTCTCCCTGACCGTAACCAGTATCTGCTAGTGCAATGTCGTTTTTAATATTACTATTATTGGCTACTTGTGATGTTGCTATGGGATAATCAATAGGAAGCTTTTCTCCTATTCCAAAATTACTACATCCTTTTATAAATCCCACCTTACCGATGTTAATCGCTGCCCTTGCGAAGTATATGTTGTCGGAATATATAAATGCATTTTGTAAATTCACTGACTTTACTGCATCGCTAACCCTCGTAACCTTATTAGGTCCCCAAGATTTATCTAGTTGCCACTCCTTTCCTGGTATGTTTATAAGTTCTTCTGGTTTTATCTTCCCTCCATCTAAGCCAATGGCAGCCGTTATCAATTTAAATGTAGACCCTGGAGAATACGCAGCCTTAAACCTGTTTTTAAATGGTTCGTTAGCAGATTTCCATGCTTTTATTTGGGTATTAGTTTTATAAGTAGTATACGCATTTGAATCATATGATGGAGAGCTCACTAAAGCTAATACTTCTCCTGTTTTTGGATTTACTGCTGTAGATGCTCCTGCCTCTTTATTCATTCCCTCATACATTTTCTTCTGAAGGTCTGAATCCACAGTTAATGTTATATTTTCACCAGCTTTAGGTTCCTTCTTTAGAATTATATCCTTTTGTATTTCACTTGCGTCCTTTTTCCTTGATATATATATCGTTACTCCATTTTCTCCCTTAAGCCTTTTTTCATACACCTGTTCAAGCCCCGCCTTACCGACCAAACTCAATGAGCTATAGCCCTGACCATTCATCTTTTCTAGTTCCTCAGCTGTTATAGGTGCAATATACCCAATTAAGGACCCAAGGGCTTCCCCTCCTGGATATACTCTCCCCTTAGGTTTCATATGAATTACCCCTTCTAGCTTCATAACACCAGATATTTTTTCCTTTTCGCTTGATAATATGTTAACAATTGGTGTAAACATATCAGAATTTTCATTACCTTTAAGTTCTTTTTCTATAACTGATGCATCAATATCTAGTATTTTTGCCATCTGAGATATATTATTGTCCCTGTTTTTAACAAATTTAATAGGGTCAATTCCAATGGTAACAATTGTATCATTTTTTGCAAGTGCTTTCCCATCTCTGTCATAAATTTCACCACGTACAGCTAGGTCTTGAGTTACTCCAACTTTATCTCCGGATTTCATATTAGGGAATATCATTTTCTCATTCCAAACTAATGTCCACTGCTTCTTTTTATTAACCTTCTCCTTTACCATAGTTGCCTGATATCCCGGCATCTTTAATTGCCCAGCAGCAGTATTCATAACTATTGAAAATGGTATATTAATAGTTGTTTTGTTACCATCCTTAATGGTATCTTCATTATCAACCTTAATAGATATACTTTTAACCTCTATTCCTTTATATATAGCATTATATTTATCTACAAACTGTTTTTCAGTTATTGTTTCCTTTGTTTTGACTGAAAGCATGCTATACATTGTTTTAAAATCCTGCTTTACCCACTTATTCTTATATGTATCAAAAGTTTTAGTTGCACTATCTACTTTTGTGTAAATGTTAAACATAAATGCTGCTGTTAATATTAACACAATGCCGAGCGTTGTAAAAAGAGATATTTTCAAGTATTTTTTTGACATATTTTTATCACCCCTTACTTATTATAACACTTGTACTCCCTAGTTCGGTTCACCAAATGCATTTTGTAAAAAATAGACCATCGATTAGCAATATCAATAGCCTAAAATTTTTATATGAAATAATAATATTATTTCATTCTACTTTGTTCTTCTTTTTCCTCCTGCTTTTTTAGTTTGTATTCATAAAAAAGATAAAGTTCTTCTAATTTAGTATTAAAGTACTTAGGAGATATTTTAACTTGTGTTATATTGCCAAGCTTATTTAAATCCTCAAAGAATTTTTTAATTATGTTTTCTATTACTTCTACATTACTATATTTCACTTTATCAATTATTGAATCACATTCATCATTAAAAATTCTAAGGATTAGTTTAATCATATCATCTGTCATATCATTAACTATTTGATTACCTTCTTCTACATTTCCACCAATAACCCATTGCTTAAATTCTACAGCTTCTTTAGATTTAATCATCTCCATTTGCTTTTCTCTTATGTCCTGGAGCATTTTTGATGATTTTTCCGAACTCATTAAATTATATTTAGGTTTAGAAATCCCAAAACTCTGCATTAAAACATCCGCATCTAAAGTTACTATTTGAGATTTTAGACTATCTACACATGTTTTCACATTATTATATTCTAAATTAAGCTCCTCAATTGATTTTGTTTTAGCCTCAATTAAATCTCCAAATTCACTTGATTTGTTTTTAAGCTCATTAGATTTTATTCCAATTAACTCCTCATATTCTTTACTCTTCTTCTCTATAAATTCGTCGTATTCTGCAGATTTATCTTCTAGCTCTTTACTTTTTAGTTCGATTAAATTATCGTATTCTGCAGATTTCTCTTCAAATTCTCTAGATTGATACACAGCTTGATTATTATATTCTATCTTAAGATCCTTTATATCTTTTGTTTTCGTTTCAATTAGATTAGAATATCCCTCTAACTCCGCTTCAAGTTCTTTAGTTCTAGATAAAATTTGGCTCATTCCCATTTGAGTTGGAGTTAGTTTTATATATTTCAAATTTTTATTTTCCTCGATTAATTTTTCAATCTCAGATTTGTATTGCTTAGCGTTTAGCGCATCCTTAATAGATGTAAGTATTGCCATTGAAAAACCCTCCTTATTTCTTTACTAATTTACATTATACCATAAAAAATTCACCCATAAATATACTAGTGTACCCAAAAATAGCTTGACAATTATGTTGATAATTGTCAAGCTATTTAAATTATTACAAATAATATCCATATTAAACTTAATTTTGGAATAATAACTAAAATTAATTGTAATTTTAGTTATTATTCTATGTATCATTAGGATTTTAGATTAATGTTGACAACCAATTTTCAATAATATGGACTTGCTATGTCTCTTTTATAAAAATATGTCCATATTATAGAATTCATAATGTAGTGAATTACGAAACTCAATGTGCTTTTTCTTTTACTTAATTCAATTGATATTTTTTTGTAATATTAATTTCTTTTCGCTCAAAATACAATTGACTTGAACACACTATTAATTTAGAAATTTGAAAGGCCCCAGATAAAGCATAGGTTATGTCTTTCGTTAAACTCTTTGATTCCAAGTTATAATTTTCTTCCATTTTAAGCACTATAATTTCTACACTCCCATGAAACATTTCATGATTATTAAGCTTTACCTTACCTTTTAAAAGAAGTGTTAGTAATTTTTCATGAAGAATTAATTCATAAAACAGATGTTCACATAAACCTTTGTTTTCATTACCATCTCTGTGATATAAGCAAAAATAGTCACAAGCGAAGTGACAAATCACCCCTAAAGATATTGAAAACTCTCTAATTGAAATGTTTTTACTCATCAATTCCTCCGAATATTTATTAACACTTGCTAAGCTTTCACCTAATGTATGTGAATGATTAATATCCTTATTAATTAAATCTGGCTTTATATTCCCATATGCAAATGCTAGCCTGTCTAACTTAAAACTCACCTGATTTGAAATATACTTATATAAAATCTGAGACATGAGTAAGTGGGTATTAACTATCATAGTATTACACCTCCTATGTTTATATAGTATTCCAAAATGATGTAATTTTAATTTAGATTAGGTTAAGATAAGGTTATTTTATGGTTAAACATAAGATATGAAATAAATGTTCTACCCGTGAAATCTTCAAGCTTTTGAAATATTACTTGTTTCAGATACCCTTGGTGTAAACCCGTTTTCTGCCCACTCTTCCTTCATATGATGAACCTTTTCCTTGATTTTATCTTCATTACCAATTACAAGATCATAGAATGCTCGTTGACTATTAATTAATTCTTTCCCCCTTCTATCAACCCTTGTATAAATTCCATCTTTATTCAAAATTCTAGCTTTCTCTGTATCTAATAAAGAAATATCTAAAATTTCTTTTATTCTGTTTCTTGCTTTTTTGTCTTCTATTGGAAATAGAAGCTCTACCCTTCTATCTAAATTTCTAGTCATCCAATCTGCACTTGATAAATAAATTCCTTCCTCTCCGTCGTTATAAAAATAGAAAATACGACTATGTTCTAAAAATCTTCCGACAATACTCCTTACAGTAATATTTTCGCTTACACCTGGAATACCAGGTTTAAGGCAACAAATACCACGTACTATTAAATCAATTTTCACACCTGCAGTTGATGCTTCAAATAAGGCCTCAATAATTTCCATATCAACTAATGAATTTACTTTTACAATAATCCTAGCCATTCTTCCTTTTTTAGCATTCTCAGCTTCCTCTAGTATCATGTTCAAAAATCTGTCTCTTAACTTTAATGGAGCGAGACTAAATTTGTATAAGGCTGTTGGTTTAGAATTACCAGACAACATATTAAATAGGGCAGATGCATCTGCTCCGAAATAAGGATTTGTGGTAAACAAACCAATATCCGTATAAAGTTTCGCCGTAACCTCATTGTAGTTTCCAGTTCCCACATGAACATAACGCTTAATTCCATCTTCTTCACGACGAACTACAAGTAATATTTTACAATGTGTTTTTAATCCAACAAGGCCATAAATTACATGACATCCCGATTCTTCTAATTGCTTTGCCCAAAGTATGTTATTACTTTCGTCAAATCTTGCTTTTAATTCTACCAATACAGTAACTTGCTTCCCCATCTCTGCGGCCTTTACTAATGCTTGTATTATAGGTGAATTACCACTTACACGGTATAATGTGTGTTTTATTGCAAGAACGTTGGGATCAACAGCAGCTTGCTTAACTAACTCAACAATTGGCTCAAATGATTCATATGGATGATGTACTAAGATATCCTTCTCAGAAATTGCTTCAAATATACTGTTATGCTTTGAAAACTGTTTTGGAAATCGTGGTTTTATATGGTCATATTCTAATGATTCATATCCTTTAATTCTTCCCATCTTCATTAAAAAAGTTAAATCTATTTGACCATTTATAATATATTCTTGCTCTTTTGAAATTTCAAGGTTCCTCTCGAGAATTTCAAGTAGCTTATTGTTCATACCCTTTTCTATTTCAAGACGTACAGCCTTACCCCATTTACGTTGCTTTAAAGATTCTTCAATTGCCTCTAGCAAATCTTCTGCACCTTCTTCATCTAATGCCATATCTGCGTTCCTAGTAATACGATAACAGCTAGCATCTATGATTTCATGTCCGCTAAAAAGTGTAGCTAAATTCATCTTAATAATATCTTCTAAAAACATAAATGCTATTCCTGTATCATCTGGAATTTTTACAAGTCTATCAAAAACAGATGGAGCCTTTATTGTTGCAAATATATTTTCATCCTTATTATCCTTTAGGAGAAGTGCAATGTTTAAACTCTTATTTGATATTAATGGAAAAGGACTGGTTTGATTAACCACCATAGGTGTTAATACAGGAAAAATGTTTTTCGAATAATAATTTTCAACATAATTAAGTTGTTCTTCATTTAAATCTGTAACTTTTAAAAATTTTACTTTTTCCTTTTTAAGACCTTTTTTCAATGAAAGGTTATAACAGTTAAATTGATCATAAACAAGTCTATGTACTAATATTCCTATTTGCTTCATTTGTTCTCGTGGTGTAAGACCTGAAGGGTCTTTTTTATCAAATTCAGCTGTAATTTGATCTGACAGTGAACCAACTCTAACCATAAAAAACTCATCCAAATTTGAGCTTACAATAGCTGCAAATTTTAACCGCTCAAACAATGGATTTGTTGTATCCTGAGCTTCTTCAAGTACACGTTCATTAAATTGAATCCAACTTAATTCGCGACTTATAAAATATTTAGGTAATGAGTGAACAGTCATTTTTTTAACTCCTTCTTTTATATTATTGGTTTTACGCCAATTACTTCTTCAAAAAAATCTACGTGTTTTGAGAAATCCCATTCTTCTAGAAGAAGATTACCTTCAGATTTCAGGTTGAAAAATAAGTTATCCCTAGTTCCTATTAATTTGACTTCTTTTATCTTTTGCGTATGTGAAATGTCTAAAGCCTCCGAAAGCTTAAGTATTGCAGCCAAGGTAGATACAACCATCTTATCTCCATCATTCAAGTACCTATAATTTCTATGATCTTCTGTAGGAATCTCCTCTGAGTGGTATCTAACTGCACTTGCGATAAGATCCAGTGCAATATCTGAAAACCCGATAATACTCTGAGCTCTTATTATATTATAAGAATGTAAATTATGATTATTAGCACTTATAAAACCACCCACATCATGAAGTATAGCTGCAACCTGCAAATAAAGCCGTTCCTTATCCCCTAACTTATGTAGTTTCTTAGTATGGTCAAAAATTTCTAGTGAAAACTTTTCAACAAAAAACGCATGCTCTTTATCAATTTGATATTTTTCACCTATATACCAAACAGAAGTAATGATATCATTTATCAATTCTTTTTTTCGTGGTATATTCAGTATCTCATCAGATAGATCGTATAAAATACCTTGCCTTAATGATAATTTAGGAATCCGAATTCCTTCTGCCTTAGTCATATTAAGGAAGCAATAAAAAATTAATATTGAAGGGATCAAAAGTTCTGCTGTTTTATTAGAAACCCCAAAAGTAGTTTTAATTTGAAAATTATCCATGTTACTAATTTCCTTTGTAAGTGATATCAATTCTTCTTTTTTAATATAATAATCTTTTTTACTAATTCCTTTCTTTTTTCTTATAATTCCACAAATTGCATTCAGTTCTCCACCTAACCCTAAGAAGTGATGGATTTGGAATTTTTTAATTTGAGGTTTTAGTGCATATATCTTGCTTTCTATATACTGTTCCATAGTCTCTGAAAACTCAATTGTCTTAGTTTCCAGTTCAGATAAAACTTCTTTTATTCTTAGAGACCCAACTTTTACATGCTCAGTAAATTTTAATTTACCATCTTCATAAATTGATGTCTCAACTGCACCAGACGTAATATTAACAATTAATGATTGCTCTGATTTTTTTATATCTATTGGGTTTAAATGATTACTAACAGCCTTTAACATAAAAAATTGTTCTTCTGCAACGTTTATTGCTTCTATATTTAACCCTGTTCTAAGTCTTATTTGTTCTAGAACATATTGTTTGTTTTCTGCTTCGCGAATTCCACTTGTAGCTACAGCTCTGTAAAACTTAATTTTATAATCTTTCATAAGCCTAACGAACCCTTTAATATCATCACAAGTCTCATGTATTGTCTGCACAGAAATTCTCTTTGATGAAAATGTATCTTTACCTATTTTTGTAGGTTTTACTACATCCTCTAAAATTTTCACTTGGCCTCTTGCATTTATCTCCCCAATTGTCATTCGTAAATAGTTAGCACCTACATCAATAGCCGCAATTATTTTCCATGCTCGTGCGATGCTCATATAAACTCCCCTTTATGTATTAAAATTAATATATCTATACATAATATATTACTATGATGTCTATTTTTATACAATAATCTATCTTTTATTTAACCTAATCTTAACAATGAGTGATTATCTCTATAATGATCATCATTAAAACTTGCAAATACCATGATTATTAACTATTATAGATATAGTTATACAATAAAATACCCTTAAAGGAGAATAACAATGAAAAAAATAGGTATCATTGATATAGGCTCAAATTCAATACGACTAGTAATTGTTCAAATAAATAAAGATAATTCTTTTAGTGTAACTGATGAAGTTAAAGAAAGTGTACGCCTTGGCAAAGATATGACTCCAGGCGGAGGATTAAATTCTTCTAGAATTGATAATGCCATTTATACTTTATCTTTCTTTAAACGGTTATGTATTATTCAGAATACAACTGAAATCTTAGCTGTTGCTACAGAAGCTGTCAGGCGTGCAACAAACCAAATGGAATTTTTAAACCGTGTCAAATCAGAACTTTCTTTGGATATTCGCGTTTTGACAGGTGAGGAAGAAGCTTATTATGATTATTTTGGGGCTATCAATAGCATGAATTTTTCTGATGCACTCATAATGGATATTGGTGGAAGCAGCTCTGAACTAATTTTTGTTAAAAATAGGAAATTGAAATATTCTATAAGTTTACCATTCGGAGCCATAAATCTCACAGAAAAATTTTCACTTTTAAAGCCAATGAATGATAAAAGTGAAACTGCTATTAAAGAGTTTTTAATTACACTTTATAATGATATTCCTTGGTTAAAGGAAGTTAAAAAGGTACCTATAATTGGCATCGGCGGTACTATAAGAAATATTGGTAAACTCCATCAGAAAAAAACTAACTATCCTATAGATAATCTCCATAATTATATAATTCCATCAGACGAAGTAATAACTATCTATGATCAAGTTAAAGTTAAAGATTCTTATCAAAGAAAAAAGCTTAAGGGACTTTCAAAAGAACGAGCTGATATTTTTGTTGGTGCCGCAGCAGCTGTTGTAACTTTAATTGAGTATCTTACTATAAAAGAACTCCATGTTAGTGGAAATGGACTTCGCGATGGTTTAATCTATGAATATATTTTTAAAAGTAAAGTCCCTTTAACTGATGTTCTTGATTTTTCACTTAAGAATCATTTACTTAATTATAAAATTGATCTAAAACATCCAAGCCATGTATGGATGCTCACCAAAACATTATATATTGAACTTAGCCCAATTATTAACCTACCAATAAATCCTTATAATATTTTAAAAACAGCAGCTATGCTTCATGATATAGGAATTTTAATAAGCTATTTTGACCACCAACAACATTCATCTTACATGATTGCAAACTCTAAAATTAATGGACTCACACATAAAGAACAACTAATGGCAGCATATATAGCTGCACTTCATCGAAAAAATGAATTTAAAATAAACTTAAGATTATATCAAAATTTAATAACTAAAGAAGATTTAGCGATTATAGATAAGCTAAGTATATTACTGCGCATTTGTGAACGTCTGGATAGATGTTTAAATGGCAATATAAAAATGGTTAGTTGTAGTATAGAATTGAATACTGTCACCATAAGAGTTGATGCAACAGCTGACCCGCTACTAGAAATAAGAGCAGCCCTTGAATGCTCTTCATCCTTCGAAAAAATGTACAATAAAAAATTAATTATTATATAATTCACAAAACACAAGCATTCTCTCTTTATCCCCTACATATATTTAATATAATTTAAACTTTTTGTTACAATATATATTTTATTATAAGGAGGATGAGATGCTTAATATTGCAAACTATTTAAACGATATAGAACTTCTTAAAATTTTAGATAAGTATAATGTATTTGATATATCAACTCATTGCAGAAAAGTCTCAAGTTGTGCACTACGTTTGTTTGATTCATTGAATCCTAACTATGAATTTAAATATGAAGAAAGAACTCTTCTTTACTACAGCGCCATTCTCCACGACATAGGGTATTTTATTAATAAAGAAAACCATCATCTACACACCAAATACATTATTTTAAAAGAACCACTGTTAGATAATGTACCGAGTGTTCTTAGAGATAGCTTAGCCCTAATTGCAAGCAGTCATGGAAAATATATTGATGACTGCATACAACTTTATTCATGTAAAGAAAAAGTAATTATACTAAAATTAATATCTCTCCTTAGAATTGCAGATGCCCTTGATCATAAACACAATCTACATGTAACACTTGAAAATGTTGAAATGAATAATTCCATATTAAATATTCAAATTAAAGGAAAGGCTTCTAACATAATAATAAAAAAATTAAAAAAAAGGTCTTCTCTATTTTCAAAAGTATATAATATACCCATAGATATGTACTACTCATAAAATGTATAAAATGTTTTATATTTTCTTCATATAATATTGTTAAGCCAAATTTAAGCTTAAGAAAGCCCTAAAGTTTAACTACTTTAGGGCTTTTTTAAGTGTTCTTTTTAATTCATTATTTATTTATAACTACTTTAAATTTATTAGTAATTCCCCAGCCTTTACTTGTTGTCCTTCCTTAACATTTATTGACTCAACAACACCTGCTACTGAAGATATAACCCTAGTCTCCATCTTCATAGCCTCCACAACCATTAATTGTTGGTTTTCTGTTACTGTATCTCCCTCTGCTACAAGAATTGATATAACAGTCCCAGGTATTGGTGATCCTACCTCTAAGGCATTTGATGGATCTGCCATTTCAGACAATGCATAATCCATAACAGCTTTGTTGTTTCTATCTTTTATTTTTATTTCCCTTCTATTCCCATCAACTTCGAAAACAAGAACTTTGTTCCCTTCTAAATCTAATTTACCAATGTGTAGCAACTTTATCATATGGGTTTTTCCATCAGCAATTTCAGCTTCACATGTTTCACCCTCATTTATACCATGGAAAAAAACATCACTTCCGATTCTACTTAAATCTCCAAATTCCTGAATATATTTTATATAACTATCAAACACATCAGGATATAATGAATAACTTAGAATATCCTTTTTATCTGGAGTGATATCAAATTTTTCTATTAAATGTTTTTCTATCTTATCAAAGTCTTCATCTGGAAGCAATTCACCAGGTCTACATGTAATTGGTTCTTCACCCTTTAAAACTAATTTTTGAAGTTTCTCTGGGAATCCGCCCACTGGTTGACCCATCATTCCTTTAAAGTAAGATACAACAGAATCAGGGAAAGACATTTTAGTTGCTTTTTCATATATATTTTCTGGTGTAAGGTCATTCTGAACCATAAATATAGCAAAATCTCCAACCATCTTAGATGATGGAGTTACCTTTACGATATCCCCAACCATGTCGTTTACTTCTTTATACATTTCTTTAATTTCATTAAATTTATGCCCAAGACCAAAACTCTCCACCTGAGGTTTAAGATTAGAGTATTGACCTCCTGGAATTTCATATCTATAAATTTCAGCAGAACCAGAATTTAAATCTGATTTAAATTGGTCATATACTGGTCTTACAGCATCCCAATAATCTGAAATCCCCTGGATTCCTCTGAGATCTATCCCAGTATCTCTGTCTGTATTTTTAAGCGCTGCAACAACAGAATTAAGTGCAGGTTGACTTGTAAGTCCTGACATACTATTAAACGCCGTATCTACAATATCTACCCCTGCCTGAGCTGCCATTAAAACTGTAGCAACTCCATTTCCTGTAGTATCATGCGTATGAAGATGAATTGGCATTCCTACTTCTTGCTTTAAAGCATTAATTAGCTTAAAGGCAGCATGTGGTTTAAGTAATGCCGACATATCTTTTATTCCTAAAATATGAGCACCTGTTTTTTCAATTTCCTTTGCATGCTTAATGTAATAATCCAAATTATATTTATCTTTCTTATCATTTAATATATCACCTGTATAACAAATACAAGCTTCTGCAATTTTATTACTTTTAAGAACTTCATCAATTGAAGTCTCCATTCCTTTTAACCAGTTAAGAGAATCAAAAATTCTAAAAACATCAATACCTGTAGCTGCAGATTCTTTAATAAATTCACGGATTATATTATCTGGATAGTTTTTATATCCTACTGCATTTGCTCCACGGAGTAGCATTTGGAAAAGTACATTCGGAACTCTTTTTCTAAGTTCTATTAGTCTTTCCCAAGGGGACTCATTTAAAAAACGGTATGCTACATCAAAAGTAGCTCCTCCCCACATCTCAAGTGAAAACAAATCAGCTCCATAAACAGCAGTAGCAGTTGCTATCTTTAACATATCCTTTGTTCGCACTCTAGTTGCCATTAACGATTGATGAGCATCTCTCATTGTAGTATCAGTTAATAGTAATTTATTCTGTCCTTTGATCCATTTTAAAAGCCCTTCTGTCCCCTGAAGGTCTAAAATCTGTTTTGTCCCACTTAATTCATTCGGCATTATAATTTTTGGAACTACTGGCACATCATAAAGTTTTTTAATGCCATTGCTTTCATTTACCATTTTTTCACCAATGAATTTTAGTACTCTACTTTCTTCATCTGCCTGTGGCGTAATAGATATTAATTCAGGATTTTCTTCTATAAAATTTGTATTACATTCACCCTTTAAAAAAGTAGGATGATTCAATACATTAATTAAAAACCCTATATTAGTCTTTACTCCCGTAATTCTAGTTTCTTCGATAGCTCTAATAGACTTCTTAATAGCATCCTTAAAGGTTCTTGACCATGATATGGTTTTTACCAAAAGACTATCATAGTACGGACTAATTATTGCACCAGCAAACCCATTACCACCATCTAACCTTATTCCAAAACCAGAACCTGTTCTATATTCTTCTATTTTACCAGTGTCCGGTGCAAAATTATTAGAGGGATCCTCTGTTGTTACTCGGCACTGAATAGAATAGCCACGAAGCTTTACATCTTCTTGAGATTTAATCCCTATTTCAGGAGAATCTAATGCGTAATCTTCTGCTATTAAAATTTGACTTTGAACTATATCTATCCCTGTTACCATTTCTGTAACGGTATGTTCAACTTGAATTCTAGGGTTCATTTCTATAAAGTAATGGTTTCCATGAGTATCAACTAAGAACTCCAATGTTCCTGCACTTCTATAATTTACTGATTTAGCTATCTTCAAGGCATCCGTGCAAATTTCATTTCTTTTTTCCTCTGATATTGAGAAAGCAGGAGTAAACTCTACAACCTTTTGATGCCTTCTTTGAATGGAACAGTCTCTCTCATGAAGATGAACTATATTCCCAAACTTATCTCCAAGCACCTGTACTTCTATATGTTTAGCCTTTTCAAGATATTTTTCTATATAAAGATGGTCAATACCAAAAGCTTTTTTCGCTTCACTTTTAGCGCTTATATAGGAAGCTGCTAATTCACTTGCTTCTCGTACAATTCTCATGCCTCGTCCGCCGCCACCAGCAACTGCCTTTAGCATAACCGGATATCCACATTTTTCTGCTAGTTTCTTTGCCTCGTCTATTGAATCAACTTCTTTTTTATCTCCAGGTATCGTAGGAACACCTACTGCATTTGCAACAATTTTAGATTTAATTTTGTCTCCCAGACTATCCATCATGACCGCAGTAGGTCCAATAAATTCAATCCCTGCTTTAGCACACTTCTTTGCAAATTCAGGGTTCTCTGATAGGAAGCCATACCCTGGATGAATGGCATCTACTCCTTTTTTAAGTGCAATACTAATTATCTCTTCAATATTTAAATATGCCTCAACAGGGCTTCTATTTTTTCCAATTAGATATGCCTCATCTGCCTTAGTTTTAAACAATGAATACTTGTCCTCATTGGAATAAATAGCCACCGTACGAATTCCAAGTTCATTACAAGCTCTAAAAACTCTTATTGCAATTTCTCCTCTGTTTGCTACTAGTACTCTTTTAAATTTCCTCATTTTAGTTACCCCTCTTTCAACTTTTAATCCACTTTACTATTAACTTTTAATTTTTAATCCACTTAACTATTCATTATTCATTATTAATTAGGATACAGTATTTTTAACAATAATGCAATTAAAAAGATAGTGTTACCTCTGATATAACACCCATTATAAACGTAATTTCAGCCATAAAATTACGGTTGCGTTGAAAAATGGGTGTTTAAATGACATAGTGATTGTAAAATTCCATTAAAAACTATATAATAATTATGAGTTAATGATAATTTTTATGATTAATAATGTAAACTTTGGGGAATTTAACAAAAATCCTTTCTAAAGCTGATGAGGTTGATGTTTATATATACGTTAGAGTAGATCCCCATATATTTTAAATAAATTTTTATAAATAAAAAGGAGTGAATACATATGGAATCAAGAGAATTAATAAAAAAAAATAATGTTAATGCCACCGCAGGTATGGTGCTTGGAATTGTAGGGTTATTTGCATCTATTCTTCCGCTTATAGGATTCCCAGTTAACATAACAGGTCTTGTCATGGGAATATTGGGACTAAAATCAGAAAATAAAGGAAAGGCTAAAGCTGGAGTTATTTTATCAAGCATAGGCCTAGTATTAACTATAGCTAGCTCTGTTATAGGGGCCATAGCAGTTTCTAAAATGATGAAATAAATTTAAATTGTAATTCTTTAACGACATTTACTGCTTTTAATATTTAAGGAAGGTGTGTTTTTCATGAAAAGTATTTTTATGAATAAAAATTCCCAGGTGCGATCTGGTTGGAAAATTGCCTCAACTTTCGGTTCGTTTTTTGTTGCCACTAATATAATTTCTATAATTGCTATGATTATTATTGCAGCTATTATGGTATCAACAAAAAAAATAGCAGCTAATGATTTAGTAACTTATCTTAATGGCTTATCTAATATTAACACTGGATTTAGTCTTTTTCTTGCCTTCATTCAATGCATATGTATGATACTGGCGGTTTGGCTATTTTGGAAATTATTCGATAAAAAACCTATAAAAGAAATAGGCCTTATTAATATAAAGAAAGGTTATAAAGATTTATTTAAAGGGTTAGCCTTTGGAACAATTTCTATGATTTTAGTCTTTATAATTTTGCTTACCAGTGGGAATATATCCCTTCAGATTCCCTTGAGTAACCCAAATTTTAATATATCTCTGTTAACCGGTTTGGTGTTATTTATATTTGTAGGAATAAATGAAGAGATGTTTTCAAGAGGTTACTGCATGACCGTGCTTAAGCAAACAGGTAATAAGTGGGTTGTTATTATTGTCTCATCAATTATATTTTCCATAATGCACTCTTTAAATCCTAGCATGAGTATTATTAGTTATCTAAATCTTTTTTTAATCGCTGTACTGTTCGCCTATATGTTCCTTAAATCAAATAATCTCTGGCTACCTATAGGCTATCACATTACGTGGAATTACTTTCAAGGAAATATATTTGGCTTTAACGTTAGTGGACAATCCACAGAAAGTTTATATAAATTAAATACACCAGTGAAAAATATTATAACTGGTGGGGCATTCGGCCCGGAAGGCGGGCTTGTTGTTACCTTTATTATAATAGTAGGTTTTATTTATATGTGGAAGTTTTATAGACCACAGTTGATTGAAGTTGATAATAAATCAGAAGAAAATACAATAAAAATTTAGGGTTTACTACTTTCTCTGGGGCAGCATTAATCCATTAGCTACAAATGCACCTACTCCCCCTACATGTGAGCTTACTTCTTATAAATTACTAATTAAATACAAAGGGCATCTACGAAGATAGGCTACGGAGAAATGCCCTTTGTGTTTAATTTATCTATTTTTGAAATAATTCTTTTAATTTTTCATTAGCATAATAATAATCTTTATCTTCAATAATAAAGTTACTGTCTTTTAAAATTCTACAGATGTTTTTATTGTAATAACTTTCACATTCCCATTTCTTAATTTTCCAATCATTAGTTTGTAATTCATTTATAAATCTGAGTAATTCATTTCTTAGCATGTTATTATAATGAATTAAATCATTTTCTCTATCAACAAATAGTTGACCTTTTGTTGAAAAATCATATATTTTTCCATTCTTATAATATATTTTACCTAAATCACCATCAAAAAATTCAACCTTGGAAAATCTATCAAATATTGACTTTTTAGCTAACATTTTCTCACCTCCTTACAAGAACTATATGAGTTATGTATAATCCTTGTGATGCTAAGGGTTTTGGCGGAGTTACAAGCTTGTCCTTTATTGTACGTAGAATAATACAAATGTGCTACAAAAAGTTTAATTAACACATTTATCTAAGTCAATAGTGTAGGCGCATTTATTCGTAACTTTAGTAATACGTATTAGAGTAGCGCCACATAATCCTATCTATAAGACACAATATTTAGGAGCGACCCGCACTATCAGACAGATATTCTGACTCTTTAAATCATCTACTGGGTCGCTACAATATTAGCAAGTCGCCTTCAATTGTAAGGGAATTAATTGTATTAGAAAACTCTGCTGCTAACTTATTTAGTGTAACTAAAAGCTGTCCAATTTCTCCACTATAATTTTCTTTTGCACGAATTGAAAAATTTCCCTCTGACATTGCAATTGCAACTTTTTTCATCTCCACTAGTGGATTAGCCATTTTCTTGGATGCAAATAAAACAGCTGGTCCTACAACGGCTAAAGTAACAAGCATAGAACGAAGAACCCCCGTATTCACTCCAAATATTATCTAATTTGCAATTTTTTCTTTAATATACTGTCCATAGAGATTATCCAATGTAATTGTTAGTCCTATAGAAATTAGTATAAAGATTAACATTACACTAAAAATAATCTTAACATATGAGCTTTTTATATTTAAATACTGTTCTCTTTTTTTCATATTCCTGCCTCAAACTTATATCCTAATCCATAAACAGATTG
>Ga0209540_10000210_pt1 | contig 68650 bp, 57 predicted proteins | sample BarGraIncu01121A_FD_184501 | JGI IMG/M metagenome (GOLD analysis project Ga0209540, IMG submission 184501) | Arctic peat soil microbial communities from Barrow, Alaska - Barrow Graham LP Incubations 011-21A (SPAdes) (version 2) | ecosystem: Environmental > Terrestrial > Soil > Wetlands > Peat... | reverse complement strand
CGTCATAGAGTTTAATCTCTTGCACTTAGCATAGTTTACTTTTAAGGATCGGTTAATTCCTTCTTCTATACAACAAAAGTAAGGACATTAACCTATTAATAATATTCAAACTGCAAACTAAGGGCATTTAGCAGTCCCGATAGCTATCGTGGGCCGCGCCAGTGGGGGAAAAATAAGGATTCCCAACTCCCTGAAGGGGCTTAAAGACACAGTATCAAAAATAAATTTCTCAATATTTTATTCTAAAAACAAAATGAACACAAATATACGACAGGAAAAACCAGCCGATTATCCGGCAGTTTTTGAATTAATTGAAGAAGCTTTCAGAAATCTGGAAGTAAGTAATCACCAGGAACAATTTTTTGTGGAACGATTGAGAAAATCCGAAGCATTTATTCCTGAATTATCGTTGGTCGCTCTGCTTGAGAATAAAATAGTGGGGCATATAGTGCTGTCAAAAATTAAAATAAAAAACGACGAAAAGGAATTCCAAACGTTGATACTCGCTCCCGTTTCTGTTTTGCCTGAATTTCAGAATTGGGGAATAGGAAGTCAGTTGATTAAAGCAGCACACCAAAAAGCCCTGGAACTTGGATTTAAATCCGTAATTTTGGTCGGACATAAAGATTATTATCCACGGTTTGGATATAAAAAAGCTGTCGAATTTGGCATTAAACAGCCATTTGATGTTCCGGAAGAAAATAATTTGGTCATTGAGTTAGTGGAAGATGGACTAAACGAAATTACCGGAATAGTTGAATATCCGAAATATTTTTTTGAATAACCATTTTCTAAAACAAAAAATATGGAACGCTCGCTGGCGCGGCCCACGATAGCTATCGGGATGCAATCCGTGCCCGGTTGATCGTAGCGTGTGTTGTTTGGCGTAGTCTCCAGACTTCGTCATATTAGGACTACTCCGACAAGGATTAAATTGAATTGAATCTCTCTTAAAAAACAATATAGTAACTAGTACATGATTGGTACGTACCACTAAAGACTTTATCCGTTTGATATAAAGTATAACCTGATATTTGTACCACTTCAGCACTCCAATACCCGGCAGGAATTGTGTAAGTAACTTTTGATTTAGCTTCAACTATTTGTTGAAATAAATCATTGATATACAAATCGTATGGGTCATTTGTGCCGTTTGTAAATTCCATGCTAAACGTGTTATTTTGTTCGCAGGTTGGTGTAGATATTTTTGTACAACCCATAGTAAGAAAGACAATAAACAGACAAATCAATAGCTTTTTCATATCATTTTTACTTTTAGTATTGACAATATTATTTTTATACAAAGTTCAATCAATTTATTCGTAAATAAGTTATATAATTATGGAAACAAATTACATAATTCACATAATTGGCTTACGAAGGGTGAATAGAAAATAAAAGCCTGCCCCTTCGGATATATCTAACTTTGAATAAATGTACAAAAGGTGCTGGGTGATCGGTGGAATTTGCATCCCGATAGCGTTCGACTGAGCTCACGCCGAAGTCTATCGTGGATAGAAATAAATCCCAACGGCAGCATCCAGCATTTGAGTAGGTAAGAAGGGATGTATCCGGTTGGTCGTGGGTCCTCCTACCGCCGGATGGCGGACAAATGCCTATAGGTTCAGTAGTTTTGTGTAAGCGTAAAAAAAAAGATAAGTTAGAAAATGAAAGACACTAATAAAGAAAACATCTACCCAAATATCGGACAAAGTTGGGGAATACTTGGTATTTTAGTTTTTGCTGGTTTATTATTTAGTCCACTCATTAAATTAATCAATAAAACCCCAGGAAGTGAATTCTCAACTTTAATCTATTATTTGATAGCAATGGGTTCAACATTGGGCATTGTCCATATTATCAAAAGGAAAAGAACAGGCAACAACACTTATGACTTTAGGTTAAGTTCGGTGAAGATTATGACACTGGTTTGCTTTGCGACAATTGCAATTCAAACAGGAATAATAACACCAATTATAAGCATAATTCCAATGCCGGACTTTATGAAAGTGATATTTACAGGGCTTGGAGTTCAAAACAGACTATCATCATTCTTAAGTTTAGTTATCGCTGCACCAATACTTGAAGAATTGATATTTAGAGGAATAATACTTGATGGACTTTTGAAAAATTACTCTCCCTTAAAATCAATAATTATTTCCAGTTTGCTTTTTGGTATAAGTCATTTAAATCCTTGGCAATTTATTAGTACTTTTGTTCTAGGTGTTTTTTCGGGTTGGGTTTATTTTAAGACTAAGAAGTTGACCTTGTCAATATTAATTCATCTTACAAATAATTTAATCTTATTTATTGGAATATATTTTACCGACAACAAAAATATCGTAAATCATACATTGATTGAGTCTTACGGCGGACTACTAAACCTAATTATTATTACAACAATTGCTATAATAGTTGCTTTAGGTTGTATTCACATATTAAGAATCGAATTTAATAAAAACGCAAATAAAATGGTTAGCACATAAAACACGCTCTTGGTCATTGGTGGTCTTTGCTCCCGCATTCACTTTGTCGCAGGGCGAGCGGTGAACTCTCCCGCAAATGGAACATTAACTTCGTTGATTTTCAATTCCGTGTAAGCGAGAACAACAAATGCCCAAAGACGTCGGTCAATATAAGCTATACTAAAAAAAGAAAAAATGACTTTTGATACAGACAGACAAACATTATCAGACTTAAATATATTCCCAAAAGAAAGAGGAATTAAATCTGTCTTTGATTATTACAACCAAACCCAAACAAAAGGAGGAAAAGATTTGCTCTTAAGTATAATGAGTGAGCCTCTGAATGATTTGAATGAAATAAATTCCAGAATTTGTTCGATTAAATTTTTACATGACAATAATTTACAATGCGAATTTGAAAGAAAAGACTTAGATGCTATCGAATATTATCTAAAGTTGGACCAGGCTATCTTGAAAGACAATATTATAGATTCATTATACACATACTTATCTGACCGTGTAAAAACAAGTAATGAATACTACCTTATTTCCAGAGGTCTTAAATGTCTTTATAAACATGTCAGAAATCTGATTGACTTTTTTGAAAACGATGACATACCGGAGCTTCTTGATTTTTTAGCTGAATTTAAAAGCGAAGTAGACAGGATAAAATATCATCCGGATTTCAAATCATTTATCAATAAAGACAGAAAAAAACAGAACTTCAGACAAATAAACCGATTCGATTATTTGATTAGAAAAAGTGAGAAAGAAACAATTGTAAAAATACTTGAATTTACATATATTCTTGACAGTTATATTTCATTAGCTAGCATTGCAAAAGAAAAAGAATTAGGATTTCCAACATTTATCGAAACGGCCAATTCAAAAATAAGAATTGAAGGTTTCTTTCATCCATTGATTGAGAATCCTGTGAAGAATGACATTAATCTTAGTAATGACGAAAATCTCTGTTTTGTTTCGGGCGCAAACATGGCAGGTAAATCTACATGCTTAAAATCAATTGGATTATGTGTTTACCTTTCTCACATTGGTTTTCCTGTTCCTGCAAGAACAATGGAAACTCCATTATTTAATGGACTATATACAACCATTAATATTTCGGACAACATAAGTAAAGGTTATAGTCATTTTTACAGTGAAGTGAAAAGAGTAAAAGATATTACTCTACTGATTAAAGAACGAAAAAGGGTTTTTGTAATATTTGATGAATTATTTCGGGGAACAAACGTAAAAGATGCATTTGATGCAACCCGAATGATTACGCAGGGATTTACAAGAATTAAAAACTCTGTTTTTTTTATTTCGACACACATAGTTGAAGTTGGGAAAGAACTTGAAAAATCAGACAAAATATGTTTTAAGTGTTTTGAATCAAAAATACAGGATGAACAGCCATTATACAATTACAAACTGAAGGACGGCATATCTTCCGAAAGACTTGGATTGACAATTCTAAAGAATGAACGAATTATGGAAATGATTGACGAAATTGCAGAAAACGAAAAAAAGTACAGTTTATAATATACGTTATTAGGTCATTGAGTATCCCGATAACTTTTGGCGTGAGTATAGACGACTGTCCACTCGAAGGAATTTACTAACAATTAAATTATAAAATTATGGCAACAATTTTAAAATCAAATCAACGAGAATTTAAAGAAAACCCAAATAAAATTGACAATTTCAGATTATTTTCTGATGTTTCCAGAATAAAAAAAGGAATAAAACCTCAAAATTTAAACTTTGATTTACGACAATTAAATCCGGGTCAATTCTCGGCACCCTATCATTTTCATAGATATGCAGAGGAGCTATTTATGATAACCTCTGGTTCTGCAACTTTGAGGACACCAAATGGATTAGAAATTGTTAATAGTGGAGATTTGATGTTTTTTGAAATAGGCGAAACAGGAGCACATCAGCTTTATAATCATACAACAGAAACTTGTGTTTACCTGGATATAAGAACTTCTATTGGATACGATGTATGTGAATATCCAGACTCGAATAAATTATTAATCGATCCATCATTCGAGATATTCAATAAAGATACTAAATTAAAATATTTTGAAGGAGAGGAAAATATTCAAGATATATGGAAACAACTTGAAAAGAAGAAAGAATAACCCTTGCCAACAAAGCAAAATTAATACAATTTTAAAACACCGGTAAAATGAAACCAAAACACTACTTAATTACATTATTGTTATCAATCGGTCTGCATGCAAATGTTTCAGCGCAGGTATTTACCAATGCCGATTTAACGATTACTAAACTCGAAGAAGGATTATGGGTTGTTGAAACTATCGATAAAACCACGATGTATATTCTGGAAGGCAGCAAAAAAGCTATGTTGATAGATACAGGTACTAAATGCGAAAAGCTCAACGAGGTTGTACGTCATATTACTAAAAAGCCTCTCTATGTTGTACTTACTCATCTCCATTTTGATCATGCCGGAAATATTGACTCTTTTGCCGATATTTATTTTCATGCAGCTGATACGCTGTTATTAAGCAGGCTTAAACCGTATAAAGGAAACACTCATTTTGTAAAAGATGGAGACATTTTCGATCTGGGAGATAAAAAGATTGAAGTAAAACACATGCCCGCACATACTCCGGGATCTATTGTGCTTATTGATCGGGCAAATGGCAATTGTTTTTCGGGCGATGCATTTGGTTCGGGTCAGGTGTGGTTACAACTGTGGCCATTTTCCACAATGGGAACTTATATTCAATCGTGCAAAAAAATGGAACAACTTATGAACGAAGGCATCAGTAAAATTTACTGTGGCCATTATCCATACGTAAAGAAAGCCCTGGACATTCAATATATTAAAAACATGCGATTATTAGCCGAAGAGATTAACGACGGAACTGTCCCTGCCCCGCAACCTTTTCCAACAAGAATTCCTGATATTGGAGGCCCAAACCCTATGATAGCTACGCATAACGGCGTTAGTATTGTATATGAACCTTCCAAAATTAAATAGCCAACAATCTAAGAGCCAGGAGAAGTTACAGCAAAGCCATATACCCGTGCATTAATCATTAACAATCATTTATCCTAAAAATTTGGTAGTGTCATTCCAATAAATCAAGCTCACACTTTATCTTTAAAAATAAAATTCCTACTTTTGTTGAAAATTCCCGAAAATGAAAAAGATTTTATCGTATCCTTCATCGATACTTGCTTATTTATTATTCTTTTTTTTCATCTGCTTGTTTCATCCCATCCAATGGGTTGCCTTCAATATATTTGGTTATCAGGCGCATAAAAAAAGTGTCGACTACTTGAATTTTTTCTTATTGCAGATTATGTACGTTACATTTTCGAATTTTAAAGTTGAAAACAGAGAATTAATTCCGGAGGGAAAACCATTGATATTTGTGTCGAACCATCAGGGATTATACGATATCATTGGAATTATATGGTTTTTACGTAAATTTCATCCTAAATTTGTGAGTAAGATTGAACTCGGTAAAGGTATTCCAAGTATCTCTTACAATTTGAATCACGGTGGCTCGGTGTTGATAGACCGAAAGAATCCGAAACAAGCATTGCCTGTTCTGAAAAAAATGGGCGAATACATTGAAGCAAATTGTCGTTCGGCAGTTATTTTTCCTGAAGGAACCCGCACCAGAGACGGGAAACTCAAAGCTTTTGCAGCTAGTGGTCTGAAGATATTGTGTAAATATGCGCCAAATGCTTATGTGGTACCTATGACTATTAATGGCTCATGGAAAGTATTTCGATACGGTAACTTCCCTCTCGGCATAGGCAATAATTTAAAGTTTACGATTCATCCTTCCATAAAAGTCAGTGAGTGCGATTTCGATACACTGTTCGAAAAAACCGAGCAAACAATTATTGCTGATATTGTCGTTTAATATAAAAAGCAGTAATAAAAAAAGGTTTTAAATTGAATTCTGTTTTTATTTTAAAGTTATCAATTCTATTGTTTTAATGCCTAAATATCTTTATAGCTAAGAATTTTAGAAATTCAATAAACAGAATCCATTTTGGGTTGTTAGAATGATAAATAAGATCGTAAAAAACAATTATCAGATGAATATGACAAATACGCTGAGTACGAAAGAAAAATCGGTACATATCAATATAGATTCAAAGTATTATGGTGCCATTGCCGAAATCGGTGGAGGACAGGAAACTGCACGTCATTTATTTCAGGCGGGTGGTGCTTCCAATACGGTGGCTAAATCCATTTCGGCCTACGATAAATTATTCAGCGATCATTTTTACAATCAGGGAACTCCATCGCGGTATGTGGCCGAAGACAGGGTAAGAAAAATGGTGGATTATGAATATGATGAACTGATAGAAATACTGGATAAAAAAAACAACCAGAAATTCTTTGCTTTCGCCAATACAGTTGAAATTCTTAATTTCACGAAGACAAATCAGGGAAACGGTTGGCTGGGCATAGCCGTCGAAGGAAGTGACCGGTATCATCCGAATAAGATTTTTATTCATGTGAAGTTGCACGAAAATGATACACTCTTACAACAATACACGTTGGGTACTTTGGGTATCAATTTGATTTACGGTGGCCTGTTTCAATGGGAAGATCCCCGGAATATTTTATTGTCTTTACTTGATAATCTGGATACCGACCGTGTAGAAGTTGATTATATTTTTGTGGAAGGTCCTGATATGAAATGGATTGATAACCGGCTGCTCAATTTAATGCTCGTGAGCAATAATATGACTCCGGCCATAATGTTTGATCAATCGGGAAGAGTACAGCAACCAAGTGATATGTTGTATAAAAAAAATGTACTATTGTTGAGAGGAAATTTCAGACCGATCAATAAACTGGGAATGGAATTTATACACGATAGTTTATCCGTTTTTATGCGTGATGAAGATTATAAGCCGGATAATACCATAGCATTTTGTGAAATTTCACTCAATTCGCTTATGCAGGATGAAAAAGTGGACGAAAAAGATTTTCTACACCGGGTTGACTTGCTGAATATGATGGGACAGAGTGTAATGATATCAGGATTCACGCGGTTTTTTAAATTAGTCAATTATTTTGGTCAGTTTAAAATGATCAAACTTCGTCTTGTTATAGGATTCCCCACTTTCGACAAGGTACTTGACAGTTCGAATTATACCGATTTACGCGGAGGTTTACTCGAATCGATGGGCGCATTATTTCAGGAAAATGTAAAAGTTTATTTATATCCGCACATTGATACAAAAACGGGCGAAGTGGTCTACCCTGAAGACTCGCATTTTTCCGAAGAAAACAAGCTGCTCTGGCAATACCTGAATGTGACCAAAAAAATTCTGGTTATGAAAAACATTCCTTCCAAAAGTCTTGAAATTAGTTCGGCAAATATCACTAAACTGGTTGAGAACGGAGATGATAGTTTCATTAATTATGTACCTGAAAAAGTTTTTCACCACATTAAAGACAACAAATTATTTGGTTATAATCGAAATAAAAAGAACTAGTTCTCGTCCCGCCGGATATTTACTAACATGATTACATGACCAAAGAGTGCGGATTGGTTGGTGGAATGCATCCCACCTTCTTGTATTATAAGGACTTGCCTGAGGCAGGCAGGCTTTCAATCCGCTAGTCACAAATATGAATAACAAAATTCATTGGTTTGTAAAGCAAACTCAATAAAAAAGCCCCTTCCTTATTGGTTGGGGCTTTAAATTTTAAATTAAGCATAATGCATTGTCTACATATTCTCATCAATCAAATTGATCTTCTTTTCTATTTCTTTACTTTCTTCTTTCAGAGATTCAATTTTACGTTCCATTTCCTGAATCAGTCCACCGCCTTTTTTCGAGGATGAAGAGAAGAATCCGATATTGTTTTCGTAGGTGCCAATTTCCGATTTCAAGTGTTCGAAGGCGCGTACCAGTTTTTCGCGTTCGCGGTAAAGTTTGTTTTCACCTTTGCCGCTCATGTCCTTCAAATTGCTGCGGAACGAATCCATGCGACGGTTTGAAGCATCAACGTTCATGGTTTCAAATTGCTTATCAACCGCTTCACGGTACTCTTTGTACACTTTATCTTTTTCTTTAAATGGTACATGTCCTATGGTGTTCCACTCGGCCATTAAAGAACGTAAAGCAGAAAGCGATTCGTTGGCATTTACAGTTTTTTCAAACGCGTTAATCTTAGCAATCAGTTCTTTCTTCTTAGTCAAATTTTCAGTTTCTACTGTCCGTTGTCCTGATGTGCTAATGTTTTTTTGTTCGAAGAAATAATCACAAGCTACAATAAATCGTTTCCATAATTCGTCTGAGAATTTTTTGGAAATTGGCCCGATTGTTTTCCATTCTTTTTGTAACAGAATAAGTTTTTCGCTTGTTTCTTTCCAATCGGTACTATCTTTCAAAGCTTCGGCTTGTTCGCACAAGGCTTTTTTTCTGTCTGAATTTTGGGTTAGAATATTTTTTGATTCTCTGTAAAATTCACCTTTAGCAGCAAAAAATGCATCGCAAGCTTTGCGGTAGCGATCAAAAATCTTTTGATTTATTTTACGTGGTGCAAATCCGATTGTTCTCCATTCCTCTTGCCATGCAATTACATTTTTAGTTGCCTCATCCCATGCACGATAGTTGTTCAGATGGCTATAATCGAAAGCGTCAATTTTCTCGCATAAGGCGTTTTTGGCATCCAGATTTTCTTCTTCCATTTTCCGAATGGTATCGAAATAGGATTGATGTTTTTTATTGATAGCGGTTGAAGCGTCCTTGAAGCGAGTCCATATTTGTTCGCGTATATCACGTGCTACCGGACCTAAATCGTGCCATTCTTCGTGCAGTTTCTGAAGTTTCTGGAAAGCCGGAATTACATCTGTCTCTTCAGCTAGTTTTTCGGCTGCTTCGCAAAGTAAAGTTTTGGATTCTAAGTTCTTTTTGAAATCGTATTCGCGTAATTCGTTGTTTATTTTAATCAGATCCCAGAATGATTCCTGATATAAATTATATTGTTTCCACAATTCGGTCGAAGCTGTTTGTGGAACAGGACCGATTGATTTCCATTTTTGTTGCAATGTCCGAAACTCGTTAATATGGGTAGAAACATCATCATTACTTGCTACCAACACTTTCATTTGTTCTAAAAGATATTGTTTTTGGAGTAAATTATTTTCCTTTTCCTTTTCCATTTGAGCCATTACCGAAGCTTTTTTTGCCCGGAACTCATTTAATAGTGATTTGAAAACTTCCTCTGATTCATCTTTTGCAGCTACAAATTCTGTTTCTAATCCATCAGCTTCTACAAAGAGTTTCTTTTGCTCATCAATCTCCAATTTTGCCTTTTTGTAAAACAATTGTTTAATGTGTTCCACTTCATCCTTAACAGCGTCCACTTCTTTGTCGATAAGTAGCTTCAAGGCATCAATCAATTCCTGTTTTGTGCTTGAGGCATAATCGGGAATGGTCAATTTTATTTCTTCCGGTTGTTCTACAACGACTATTTCCAGGTTGGTTTCTGCAGTTTCAATTGTTGATGTTACTTCTTCTTTTTCTTCTACTTTTTCTTCTTCAGTTACGACTTCAGCTTCGACTTCAGTTTCTGATACAGTTTCAGCCACATCCTCAACTTCAATAACATCTTTTTCTTCAATAGCAGCTTCAATTGTTGATGTTACTTCTTCTTTTACTTCTTCAGTTACCGCTTCAGCTTCGACTTCAGTTTCTGCTACAGTTTCTGCTACAGTTTCAGCCACATCCTCAACTTCAATAACATCCTCAACTTCAATAACATTTTCAACATCAATAACATCTTTTTCTTCAATAACTTCCATTATTTCGGTGGTTACATTAACTTCGCTTAGTACGATTTCAGGCTCCTTGTTTAAATCAAGTGGGTTCATTTTCAATTTATTTTTAGTGAATTTTGTAATGTATTTCTACATAAAATTCAGGATGTTCGAGTGCTAAATATTTTAGCACATACAAAAATAGGGTATTTTTTTTAATTATTGTAATTTCTCGCCAATAAAACTTGATTTTGAACATATTTAAGTGCTTTTAATGCACTAATCAAGTCTACAAATAAGCTTATTTTCTATAAGCTATATAGGTATTTGCCTGTTGTGCAGGATTTATTTGAATATCGTTGATACTGACATGGGCAGGACGTGTAACGATAAATTCAACAGTATCGGCAATATCTTCGGCATTTAGCGGTGTAAGTCCTGTATAAACGGCTTTGGCTTTTCCCTCGTCACCATGATAGCGAACAAGCGAAAATTCTGTTTCTGCCATTCCCGGAGAAATGGAACTGACTTTGATACCATGTTTTACCAAGTCGATGCGTAATCCTTTGGTAATGGCATTTACCGCATGTTTTGAGGCACAATATACGCTTCCATTTGGATAAACTTCAATACCGGCAATGGATGACATGTTGATGATATGTCCCGATTGTTGTTTAATCATCCCCGGAACAATCAATTTGGTAATATACAAAAGACCTTTCACATTCGTATCAATCATTTGTTCGTAATCGGCCAAATCGCTTTCGTCGAAAGGGGATGCTCCTGCAGCTAATCCGGCATTATTAACCAGTAAATCGATATGTCGGAAAGCTTCGGGTAATGAATGAATGGCTTTTGTACAGGCTTTATTGTCACGCACATCGAAGCAAAGCGGCAACACTTCTATCGAAAAATCGGTACGCAGTTGTTTTGCCAATTCTTCCAGTCGTTCAGCCCTGCGACCGGTAACGATAAGCTGATAGCCTAATCCTGCCAGCCGAAAGGCAATAGCTCGTCCAAAACCCGATGTTGCTCCTGTGATAAATGCAGTTTTCATATAAAATACTAATTTCACGAATTTAAAAACTAATTTATAAAATGTTTAAAAGCCTAATGTCAATAGTTCTACCAACAACCAACTACCAACTATAAACTACCAACTAATTTACTCATTTTTCCCTTTCACATACTTGAGTACGTGTCCCATCTTCGTTTTTTTTGTTTGCATATAAAATGCATTATGAGGATTTGTATTTACTTCAAGAGGCACATTTTCCACAATGGATAGTCCGTATGCTTCCAAACCAATACGTTTTACGGGATTATTTGTCATCAAACGGATTTTTGTAACGCCAATTTCGCGTAATATTTGTGCACCTACGCCATAGTCACGTTCGTCGGCATCGAAACCCAGATGCAGATTGGCATCCACTGTATCCATGCCTTCTTCCTGCAATTTGTAAGCTTTTATTTTATTCATCAAACCAATTCCACGGCCTTCCTGATTCATGTAAACTATTGCGCCTTTTCCTTCTTTTTCTATCAGTTGCATGGCTTTGTGAAGTTGTTCGCCACATTCGCAGCGCTTGGACCCGAAAATATCGCCTGTCATACACGATGAGTGTACACGTACCAGAATTGGTTCATTTTCTTTCCATTCTCCTTTTATCAATGCTACGTGTTCCAGGCCGTTGGAGATTTGACGGAAAGGGATCAATTTAAAGTCACCGTAAGCGGTTGGCATATTCACTTTTTCGCCTTTTTCAACTAAGCATTCAGTTTTAAGTCGGTAGGCAATTAAATCTTTGATGGTAATGATTTTCAAATTGAATTTTTTCGATATTTCAATTAATTCCGGCAATCGGGCCATTGTTCCATCTTCGTTCATTATCTCGATCAATGCTCCGGCAGGATACAACCCTGCAAGTCGCGCCAAATCAACAGCAGCTTCGGTATGTCCTGCACGGCGTAAAACACCTTTAGAGCGGGCACGTAATGGGAAAATATGTCCGGGACGTCCAAAGGTATCGGGTTTGGATGTTGGATCGGCCAGAGCCAGGAAAGTAGCTGCGCGGTCAGCTGCCGACACGCCACTTGTACAACCTTCTAATTTATCTACACTTACAGTAAATGGAGTGGAATGAATAGCAGTATTCTTATTAACCTGCATTTCCAAATCCAGTTCATCGCAACGCTCTTCTGTTAAGGGAGCACAAACTACACCACGACCGTGAGTAATCATAAAGTTAATCATTTCGGGAGTAATTTTTTCAGCAGCGCAGATGAAATCACCTTCGTTTTCGCGGTCTTCATCATCTACTGCAATGATAAATTTACCGTTTTGAATGTCGAGTATTGCTTCTTCTATCGTATTTACTATTGATTTCATGATGAAATTGCTTTATTTAACCTTTTATAAATTGTTTTTTCTTTGCCTCAGCTTTCGCTTTTTTATAATTAATCATTATCGGATGAAATGACAATTATGGAATTGAATTTATGTTTGATGATATTCCACCATTTAATGTACAAATCAGTGTTAAGTAAGGTAGCATCTACTACAGCCTTGTAAGTAAGGAAAATGCCGATGGGTAGTAATACTGCGGAACTGAGCCACATGCCTTCGTAAGAAGTCCACAGACCTTCACGTGCCATTTTATAACCTGTATTATCAATTATGTAGTAAATGATAAACATGATAACAGAAATCACTACAGGTGCCCCCAATCCGCCTTTACGAATGATAGCTCCAAGTGGTGCTCCAATAAAGAAAAAAATCAAACAAGCAAACGAGAGTGTGAACTTCCGATGTCTTTCAATTTCGTGTCGTCGTACATATTTAACTGGTTCTTCCAACATCATTTTATTATATTCAATCAGATCTTTGATGATTTTTGCCTGTTGTATAGAGGTAGCACTGGCACGTAACATCGAACTTTGATTGAGTGAACGAAATAATGTGTCTGGGTTGTTGTTTTTCACTAAGGTTTTTGGACTGTCAATCAACTTTTTTCCGGAGAATTCCTCTCTACCGAAGTAGTGTTGTTGAACCATTGCATTGCCTTGCTCAGCACTCCTCCTGTCAGCAATTTTACTCACCGAATCGATGGATTGTGTGAGCTGTTTGACGTTTTTGGCAACATGTTGGTCTTGAAGTAAAGACTCGTCAAAACGGTTAAATTCCGTATCAAAATCCAACAACATTTCTTTTAGCTTGAAGGTTTCCCGTCGATATGGAATGCTCGAAGGCGAACTACTAATACGCTGTTTCTTTAAATTTTCGAAACTTTCACCGTCATAGAGCGATAGAAGTAGATATTTGTTATCTTTTGTAAATTGAACTCGTCCTGAATCGGCAACCATCACAGTGGCGTTGTCAAACCCACCTGAAAAGTCATATATCATCATGTCTTTCAATAATCTACCTTCTTTTCCTCTTACATAAATATTGATATTGCTGATGCCCGAATAGAATTCACCAACGGGGATATCAAATTCAGGTGATTTTTGTCGAAGTGAAAAAATAAGCGTCCATAATTTGGTTTGAGCAATCGGTAGTACATAATTAGAAAAATAAAACGCTCCGACGCATACCAATGTAATGAAAAATATCAGCGGTCGCATGATACGAAAAAGTGATATACCGGCTGCTTTCATAGCGGTGAGTTCAAAATTTTCACCCAGGTTGCCAAATGTCATTAACGAAGCCAACAGAATGGCCAATGGTAGTGCCATGGGAACAAGCGAAAAAATGGCATATACGAAAAACTCTGCCAATACAGACCAACCAATTCCTTTTCCTACTAATTCTGCAACGTGTTTCCACAAAAACTGCATCAACAAAATGAAAATGCAGATGAGAAAAGTCATCAAAAAGAGCGTAAAAAAGTGTTTAAAAATATATGAATCGATTTTTTTAATTCTAAACATGCTTGTTTTTTTTGAAACAACAAAATTACTGCAAAAAGTTCAATAATCAAGTATTTGAAATGAGAAATTACTTTAATATGAACCTAGTTCCATATTCTCAATAAAGTAAAAAACCATTCAGCATATTGCCAAATGGTTATATTCTAATTCTTTTATCTTTACGGACTATCACGACTAATATAAGCTACCAACTAAATTCCTGTTTTTCTTCGCAACGCTTCAATTTGCTTGTTCCATAATAATATCAAGTCTTCAGTTTCGTCAGGTTCAGCAAAATCGGTTATCACCAAAGCCAAATCGCCGGTTACTTCAAGCACATCGATTTTGAGTTCAAAATAATAATCGGAATCCAGGTCTTCTTCCCATTGAAAACTAATACTTACATTGGGTTTCGATTGTATCAAAAAAGCAGTTTGTTCATTTTTGTCCCATGAAAAGATATATTCGTTTTCTTTTATCGTAACCCCGTCGGCAAACCATTCTGCAAGCCCTAAGGGTGTCCCGATTGAATTCCAAAGTACATTAATCGATGCAGTTTTAAGTTGATATTCTATGTTGAATTTTGTCTTTTTCATAAAAAAAAATAGTTTAGACCTTGAAAAGGTTTAGAAAATGAAAGCGTTCTTTCATTCTGATTATGTTCGCAATATACAAATAATTTTAAATTAAAACAAACCTAAAAACAAAAAAAAACCAATATGATGATAATTTAACCCCGCAAACTGCTTTTTTCAAAACATAATGGTAATAATTGTTTCACATTTTCTATCAAAAAGACATGTTCTGTTCCATATAATAAAATATGTATATCTTTTTCAAAACGCATTTCTGTTTCCAACAAAACTTGTCGACATGAACCACAAGGTGTTACAGGTTCAGGTAGAAAATTACCCATAGTAAATGCAGCTATAGCAATCGTTTTTACAGCCACCTCAGGATATTGCGAGTTAGCATAAAACATGGCTACTCTTTCAGCACAAAGTCCTGACGGATATGCAGAATTTTCCTGATTACTTCCAGTTACAGTTTCGCCGTTTTCCAACAGAATCGCTGCTCCAACATGAAAATCGGAATAGGGTGCATAGGCTTTTTGTACTTGCTCTTTGGCTTTGTTTATTAATTGTTGGTTTTCAGTATTCAATTCGTCAAAACTGTAAATAGTTACTTTTGTTTCTATAGTTTTTTTTTGCATGGTTTTTTCATTATTGAGTGACGAAAATTACGAGTTATTAGATTTGACCTTACAATTCAACAATTGAATAATTCGATGAAAGCTAAAGCGGACATGCCGTTTCTTCAAGACAATTTAACAATTTTCCCGAATTCAGCACAAAAATATAAAAATTTCTATTCAAATCGTTCTTTTTGCGTAATTAGTTTTAATTTTGTAGCAAAATACTATTATAATATCCAGGAATGATAAACAAAATCAGAAGTCTAATCATATTAAGTATCTTGTTTAATGTTGGATTAGCCACATCTCAAAGTCGCAGTCAGGCATACCTTTCGTATATCGATCAATACTATAAACTGGCTGAAAAACAACAGCGTGAACATGGAATTCCTGCCAGTATTACTTTAGCACAAGGTTTACTGGAATCGGGTGCCGGACAAAGTGTATTATCAAAAGCCTCCAATAATCATTTTGGAATTAAGTGTACAGATTGGACTGGAGAAAAAACATATTATGATGACGATGAAAAAGGCGAATGTTTTCGCAAATATAATCAGGTACTTGATTCGTATGAAGACCATTGCTTCTTTTTGAAGAGCAGAAACAGGTATGCTTTCTTGTTTGAACTTAAACCTACCGATTATGAAGGTTGGGCATTCGGATTGAAAAAAGCCGGTTACGCTACTGACCCGACTTATGCATTTAAACTTATTTCTATTGTCGAAAATTATGATCTACATCGGTTCGATTTAGGACAGAATTATACCGAAAGAAGTACAAGTACAGAAAATAAATCAACTTCAAAAGTAAGTAAAGAAAATAATTCAGGATCAATAGGATCAGTTAAAGCTTATGAAAACCATGTAGTTATGAAGGTTAATGGAGTTCGTTTTGTTACGGCATCTTCTGACGATTCTTATAATATAATTGCAGATGAATTTAATTTAAGCGAAAAGCGTTTGCGAAAATATAATGATGTTAGTTCAACAACTGAATTGACCGGCGGTAGTCGTGTCTTTATTTCAGCAAAAAAGAATAAAGCTCCCAAAGAATGTCCTACACACAAAGTACAGGAAGGTGAATCTATGTATAGCATTGCACAAGATTATGGTATAAAATTAGTTGAACTCTATAAATTGAATAAGATACCATTCGAAAATGGAACTGAATATGGTAGGGAATTGAAATTGAGATAAGAACTAAGAACACCAAACGCCGAACGCGAAACAAAAGAATCATGCGAAAGAAAAATACCGAATTATTAAGTGATGTGATTCGTCAGGTGCTGAAAGAGCAACATCTGGATAAACCTTTGTATGAGAAACGGTTGCTTGATGCATGGCCATTGGTACTTGGAAGTAATATCATGCAATATACATCCGAATTAAATATCAAAAATAAAGTACTTTATGTAAGCCTTACTTCTTCAGTTCTTCGTCACGATTTGTTCATGTCACGCGAAGAAATCAAAAAATCTTTAAATAAACAAGTAGGAGCAGAGGTAATTGTGGATATTGTTTTTCGATAGAATACTAATTCCACGAATTGTTGTATTGATAAATCGTTGAATCGTTGAAATGCCCATTTTTTATTGATAACTGTTTACTGATAACAGAAAAATGGATTATAGAGAACATCTTTTCCGGCCACTTTCCTTGCATTTTGTGGATCATTTGGCACAAGAAATTTTTGCAAACCCTTCCGATTTTGATATTATTTACAAACTAATATTCGATCACGAAGTAAAAGTTGCCTGGCGTGCAGCCTGGGCTTGTCAAAAAATTAGTGAAAAACATCCCGAATGGTTCACTGATGAGCAATTTAAGGAACTTATCACGCTTGCAATGTCTACATCTCAAAGCGGTTTACTACGTGGTTGCTTATCAATTCTTAATAATCTCACTTTGCCAAATCCCATTCCGGTCGATTTTCTTAATGCATGTTTTGAGTGGATGATTTCTCCAAAATCAGCTGTCGCTGTGCAGGCACTTTCCATGAAAATTTTATACACAATTTGTCAAAAGGAACCGGATCTTAAGCCCGAATTAATTGCTTATCTCGAAAACATTGATTTCGAATGTTATTCTGCCGGTTTTAATTCTACGCGAAAGAATGTGCTTAATTCACTGAAGAACAAGTAGTTTTGTTTTATTAAGTGAAAGTAAATTGTCAAAACAGCACATTTTATCAATAAAAGTGTTACTTTTGTGTGACATTAGAGCGGCATCAAAGCGCATCTCATTTTAAGTTTAATTAATAAATAAGTTATTATGTCTTTAAAGAAAAACATTATAGCATTACGACAAAAAAAGGCAATTGTAGAAAAAGGAGGTGGTGATAAAGCCATCGAAAAACAAGTAGCCATGGGCAAAATGACTGCCCGGGATCGTATTCTTGCTTTGTTGGACGTCGATTCATTTCACGAATACGACCTTTTTGTTGAACACGAAGAACGTAACTTCGGAATGGAAAGTAAAGTATTGGCGGGTGATGGAGTAATTACCGGAACCGGAACCATGAATGGTGCTTCCATTTGCATTTACGCACAAGATTTTACCGTTATGGGCGGTTCGTTAGGACTGAAACATGCGCGTAAAATTACAAAAATCATGGATCATGCGCTTAAAATGAAAGTGCCATGTATTGGAATAAATGATTCGGGTGGTGCGCGTATACAAGAAGGTATTGGTGCTTTGGCCGGTTATGGTGAAATTTTTTATCGTAATACCATGTCTTCGGGCGTTATACCTCAAATTTCTGTTATCTTAGGACCATGTGCCGGTGGTGCAGTGTATTCTCCGGCACTTACCGATTTTGTTTTTGTGGTTGAAAATATTTCAAAAATGTTTATCACCGGTCCAAACGTAATCGAAACGGTTTTAGGAGAAAAAATATCACAAGAAGATTTAGGCGGTGCACGTGTTCATGCCGAAATAACCGGTAATGCTCATTTCTTCGCGTTAAACGAAATGGAATGTTTTGAACAAATTAAGGAATTGGTGTCACTTATTCCACACAGTAACTTGAAAAAAGCTGTTAGTGTAGAACCTAAAGAACCAAACTTTAAGAAAAATATCGGAGATATTATTCCTTCCGACCCTAAACAACCATATGATGTTCGTGATATTATTCACGCACTTGCCGATGATTCGAAATTTTTGGAAGTGCATGAACTTTGGGCAGCTAATATTGTTATCGGGTTTGGACGTTTGAATGGCGAAACAATTGGATTTGTAGCTAATCAACCTATGTATTTAGCCGGTGTGCTCGATTGTGACGCATCCGATAAAGCAGCCCGTTTTATCCGCTATTGCGACGCTTTCAACATCCCTATTGTAACTCTGGAAGATATGCCGGGTTATTTACCCGGTGTAGACCAGGAACATGCCGGTGTTATTCGTCATGGAGCTAAAATGCTTTATGCTTACTCTGAAGCAACCGTACCTAAAATTACCGTTATTTTGCGTAAAGCTTATGGTGGAGGTTATATAGCCATGAATTCGCGTCACCTTGGTGCTGACTTTATGTTGGCCTGGCCGGGAGCAGAAATAGCTGTAATGGGACCTGAAGGTGCTGCTAACATCATTTTCCGCAAAGAAATTATGGAGGCTGAAGATGAAGATGCTATGCGCCAACAAAAAGTACTGGAGTATATTGAGAAATTTGCAAATCCTTATGTTGCCGCTTCCAAAGGTTATATCGATGCTGTTATCGAACCGTCTGAAACACGCGAATTGTTACTTCATGCACTTGAAGTGTCTAAAAATAAAGATGATTATCGTCCGGCAAAAAAACACGGTATTCCTCCATTCTAATTAATTAATAATTTATAATTAATAATTGACAATTAGATAATAGAAAATATGCAAACAGAAAAAACAGAATATGTCGATTTTGCCGTTACAGCGCGCAAATATAAGACACTATTGACAAAAAAATATATAAACCGGAAGCCTTGGGTTGATCCGAATCCATACGAAATTCAATCGATTATTCCAGGCACCATAATAAGTATTTTTGTAGAAGAAGGTGATGTTGTAAATGAGGGAGCTCCTCTTTTAGTCCTGGAAGCTATGAAAATGCTAAATAGGATTGAAATGCCTTTTACTGCTCGTATCAAGAAGATTAATGTGGAATTGGGAGTACGTATTCCCAAAGAAACCATAATGATAGAGTTAGAGGCTGTGGATAACGAATAGAATTTTATTCTAAATAATAAAAAAACGGTTGATCATGTTTTCATGGTTGGCCGTTTTTTTTTGTTGAATGTTAGTCAAGAAGTAAGAGGTTAATGATTAATGATTAATGGTGAAAGATAAATGGTGAATGATAAAAGATAAGAGATTAGTGAATAGAGCTTTAATCACTAACCACTAACTTTCTAATGCTTCAACACGTAAAAATGTACAAATCCCATTATTTCCATAGTAAGTGCCAAACAGATATGTACAATCACACCTCCCCAAATATGTCTGGTTTGATAGGCTAAAGCACCAAGAATATAAGCTCCAAAGATCGAAGTAATTGTTTCACCTATTGGTTTCCCAAAGTGAATAGCTGCATACATTGCCACCATGGGAAGCACTGCTTTCCGACCCAAAATGCTAATCATACCTATAACCAGGGCACCCCGAAAGATTAATTCAGTCATCACAAAATCAATCGAGTATGTGGTTTCGAAACATAAGGTGGTAATCCATGTTGGCCATCCAAATACGCCATCGTACAACCATGGTCGAAATTGTGGGTAAGCTCCCATAAAATCGGGTGTAAAAGAGATGGCGATCAGAAAAGGCAACAAAAAGAGAAACAACATAAAATAGGCCCGGATATGTTTGACATTGTTTGCTAAACCATATAAACCATCAACCTGTTTGTCAATAGTGATTTTTAACAAGAACAAAGGCAGGATGAAAAATGCACTTCCTTTAAGTTGGGACAATATTCTTAAGATAAACTGTTTTTCTTCATCAAATAAGGATGGAAATTCCAGATTTCTATAACCGTAATATCCAATGGCCAGGCCATAAAGTATTACAAAGAAAAGACTTTTCAAATAGAATTTGCTGTTAAGAAGTATTTTATATTCTTTCTGAAATAAAAGCACCGGAATGGCAACGGCAAAGTACATTAGTCCGTAAAACAATGGAAATGCCCAAAGAGATGTGCCGGTGAAATAAGATTCGCGCATCACGGTCTGATAGAATCCGGTGCTGTAGTTGAAGTAAATACTAACTATTATAAATGCCAGTGTATAGAAATAGGAGAGGGTATGAAAATCATTTTTAGTAAATGTAAATACTTCTTCGAAAAGCAATTGAAGGGATTTTTTTATAGACATGGAAAATGATTTACACAGATTAAAGAAAGTTTTTTACAGATAAGAACTAGGAACAGAGAACTAAGACAAAAAAAGACGAATAATTAATCATCGGGTTAACACTTATCCAATTACCCAATTACCCAATTACCCAATTACCTAATCACTAATTAACTAATTACCAATTAACTAATCACCAATCCCTGAATTACCTTCGAATATTCCTGTTCGAAATTCGGAGTAAAGACGCCTTTCTCAAGCTGAGCTACAATATCGCTTATTTTCCAAAATTTACCTTCAGATATTTCAACCGGGTCAGCAAATATTTCTCCGTCATAAACAGTATAGTAACTATGTACCAATTCAGCTTCCTGATCCGAAACAAATTTGTAACGCAATATAAAAATTGGTTCAAAATCAATGATCCCAAGCTCTTCACGAACTTCCCGAATTAGTGCATCTGTTATTTCTTCGCCATAATCTACATGTCCACCCACTGAAGTATCCCATTTTCCGGGCTGAATATCTTTGTTTATAGCTCGTTTTTGCAAATACAACTCACCGGCAGAGTTAAACACATGCAAATGTACAACAGGATGCAGTAAAAATGACCCTGAGTGACATTCTGTTCGTGTAGCTTTGCCAATAAGTTCGCCGTTTTCGGTAACAAGTGGAAAATATTCGATAAGATTCATATTAATGATTAATTATCAGTGATGTAATGATTAATAAAAAACAGTTTTAATTCAATGTGTATAATCTGGTTTTAAAGGGAAATATTTATTATAAATAGACTTTTGCAAAGATATTAATAAATACACATTCACGAAATAAAACGAATCCGATAAGTATTAATATTTTTGTGGTATGTTATTTATTTCAACTATGTTTTCACATCTTCATTAACCAATATAAGTAAACCTAATCTTATATTTTGCATAATAATTCCAAAATTTTACTATCTTTGTCTCCCATCTTTTATTAATAGTACTTTAATTTAAATAGAATAAAACATAAAGTACTTAATTTGTAAATCTACGTTTTATAATCAGCTATATATGAAGTTTTATTTTACTTTCTTATTGTCATTTATTACCGTAAATTTCTTTGCTCAAACAGTTTTAACCATTCCACAAATTCAAGGTTCCGGTTCTTCGAGTACATATTCATCTCAATTAATCAAAACAACCGGTATCGTAACTGCCAGGTTTATCGGTGTAGGTAAAATTGGCGGTTTTTTTATGCAAGATGCCACCGGTGATGGAAATGTGCTTACTTCCGATGGGATTTTTGTTTCAACTTCAACCGATAATGTCAATGTGGGAGATAAAGTGGAAATCACTGCTACAGTAAGTGAATACAGTGGACGTACACAATTGGGAAGTGTTACAAATACAAGCGTTATCAGTTCAAACAATCCGCTTCCGGTTATAAAAGTGATATATAATGCCGACGGCTGGAATTGGGAACAATACGAAGGGATGTTGCTTGAATTTGATCAAACGCTTTATGTTACATCAAATTACAATTTACAACGGTATGGACAGTTAAGTCTTAACCCGATTCGTAAATATTCTCCAACCAATCAATATCTTCCCGGTTCGGCTGAGTATTCTTCAATGCTTGCATTAAATGCAAAAGCCCAGATAACTTTGGATGACGGGATAACAACTTCTAATTATACGCCAATACAGTTTGCTGATGCCAACGGGACAAGACGTACCGGCGAGCGTACAAGTAACTTGCAGGCAGTGGTTGATAATGTCAGTTCTACTTATGTGATTTATCCTGCAAATACAGCTGTTTTCTATGGCAATCCACGTCCAACTGCTCCGACTGATTTAGGAAATTATAATCTGAAAGTATGTGCATTCAATCTTGAGATTTATTTAGCTGATAGCTATGGACAAGGCTATGGACCAAATAACAGCACAGAAGCTGCCAGACAACACACTAAAATTTTAGCCGCTTTGTTGGCTATCGATGCTGATATCTATGGTTTAATTGAAATTCAGGAAGGACAAAATGCTTTAATTAAATTAGTTACTGCGTTAAATACAGCTACAGTGGCAGGGCGATATGCATATATAAATGACGGAAGTACTACCACCGGAACAACTTATACGAAAGTAGCTTATATATATCGTACAGACAAAGTTTCCCCCTATTTAAGTCTAAAAAACAATAATAATCCTTCACCTGTAAATCGAAAAAAAGTACAGGCATTTATGTTGAAAAGCAACAATGAACGGTTTATCTTTAGTATTAATCATCTGAAAGCCAAAAGCGGTTGCAGCTCAGCTTCCGGTGCTGATGCCGATCAGGGTGATGGACAAAGTTGTTACAATGCTACACGAGTTCAGGAAGCCACTTCGACTTTGAACTTTTTAAATACGAACAAAACATATTATGACGATAACGATATGTTGGTTATGGGCGACCTCAATGCATATGGCAAGGAAGATCCCATACAAACATTCATACAGGGTGGCTTAACCGATATGCACCGAGCTTTCCATGCCGATACTGCTTACAGTTATATGTATAATGGCGAAGCAGGATATTTGGATCATGCACTCGCTTCAACTTCAATGCGTGCCCAAATTACAGGAGTTTCGGTGTTTCATATCAACTCCGATGAACCCTCTATGTTTGAATATTCAGGTTCGGCATATCAGCCAAACATGTATCGCTCTTCCGATCACGATCCGGTGGTAGTCGGTATCTCACTGGGTAACCCGAACAATGTAGATTTCCTGTCTTTCGACGAGAAAGTGATGATTAAACCAACTCTGGTGAGTGACAATCATTTTACCATTTATAATGCCTTTAAAGCGGGCATTAATAATAAATCATTTTATCAACTTTATTCTGTCAGTGGTATTTTGCTGCAACAAGGTGAAATTCTTTCCAATGAATTTCTTGTAGATGTAAGTAATCTTCATCTGTCATCCGGTGTGTATTTAGTGCGTGCACTTGGCGAAGGAACTGTGAAACGGTTGATGGTAATAAAAAAATAATGAAATAATGAAATAATTAAAGAATGAATAATGAATTAGAAATAAAGAAATAGGGAAATAAAGAATATAATACATTTAAATAAACTATAAAAACCCTCAAAGCCACAGGAGTAGCTTTGAGGGTTTTTATATTGAAGTAATTTATACGATTCAGTCGGTTTAATTAAGCGTTGTTACAAATCCTTCTTCAGGATGACGAACTTTATTCATACTTACTAACCAATCGTTAGCTTCATCGCGATATCCGATAGGTAACAATGTTACGCTTTTCAATCCTTTTTCGCTTAGATTGAGTAATTTATCAACTTCTTCGGTTATAAATCCTTCCATTGGAGTGGTATCAACATTTAGACTTGCTGCCTCTGCAATTGCAAAACCAAAAGCTATGTATGCCTGACGTGCTGCATGAGCAAAATTTTCAGATGCAGGCCGGTTCAGATACATACTTTTCAAACGGTCGGTGTACGCCTGATAGCGATCAGCCGGTTGTTCTCTTTCTTTGGTAATATGAGAATAAATATGGTCAATACGTTCGGCGGTATAATTGTCCCAAGCGGCAAATACCAATAAATGAGAACAATCTGCAACTATTTCCTGACCATGTGAAATAGGCACAATTTTATTTTTTAGATCTTGATTGCTAATAACAAACACTTCGAAAGGTTGTAGACCTGAAGAGGTGGGTGCAATCCATGCAGCTTTTACAATTTTATCAACAAGTATCTGATCTACTTTTTTACTTGGATCGTACTTTTTGGTGGCATAGCGCCATTTAAATGCATCTAATAATTCCATTATATTTTTATTGATTATATAATATTTTTTTTTGTAAGTTAAATAGCAAAATGATTAAAAACGGTTGAATTTCATTTTCAGGCTCCAACCGTTTTAGTCTCAATATAATAAGTATCAGAAAACTGACAATGAGTTAAGTATGTTGATTATTTGAAATCGAAGAGTAATCTTTTACTTTTTCTTACTTTGGGTGCATTTGCAAGATAATCATTTGCTTCATCGCGATAACCCAGCGTTAGAATAGTTGTAGAACCCAGATTTTGTTCATTCAATCCAAGTATTTTATCCAATGCTTCGGTGTTGAAACCTTCCATCGGAGTTGCATCTACACCTTCATTGGCTGCTGCAGCAATACCTACACCAAAAGCAATATAAGCCTGACGGGCAGTCCAAACGAAATTTTGTTCGGCAGTTCCGGCAACAATTCCATCAAACATGGCCTTAAAGTCATTCAGACTTTCAACAGGAATAGCTCTTGTTGTTGCTGTTAATTGCATATATTCATCAATTTGTTCGGCAGTAACTTTTTTGTTAGCAGCAAAAACAAGTATCTGCGATGCTTCTTTTATTTGGGGTTGTTGACAAGCTTCGTTGAAAATCTTTTCACGTAATGCTGCATTTTCTATAACAATTACTTTAAACGGTTGTAAACCAAATGAAGTAGGAGCAAGTCTAATGGCTTCCAGAATATTGTCTACTTTTTCTTGTGGAACTTTCGTTCCGTTCATTCTTTTGGTGGCATATCGCCAGTTGAGTTTGTCTATTAAGTTCATGTGTTATATTTTGAGATATTAATTTGTTTATAATTGATAGAACAACTATAACTGAATGATTGTTCATTTATTGATAAATATATATTTCTATAGACTGATAGCTCTCCATGAGGCTTCGAAAATTTGTATTAATTCATTGGTTGAGATGGTTGTACCGAGTGTTTTTGTGTTTTTTACCAAATAACTTATCGGAGCAAATAGCAGGCTGTAAATTACATCGTTGTGTAAGGGTTGTAGCAATCGCGATGATTTGGATTGATCAAAAAGGGACTCGAAAACAGGACAATAATCTAAGGTGTTTTCTTTTTCTATACGATTGATTAAAGGAGAGTTGGAAAAGTTTTCGAGGAAGATATGTTCTTCCATATTACCCATAATATATTGATAATGATTTAACCAGATAGTTCTGAAAGTTCCTTTTGAGGCAGTTAAATTCGTTCCATCCTGAAAATAGGAGTGACCCATCTTCGATTTCAAATGAATATATAACTTGTTGAGCATATCTTCTTTGTTCTCGAAATAAAGATAAATGGTTGCTGCCGAAACATCAGCCTCTTTGGCTATTTTCGACATGGAGCTACCCTCAAAGCCTTCGCTGTTAATTACTAACATGGCGGCCTGGTAGATACGTGTTACTTTATCTTCATCCTTTACTCTCATGGCGCAAAGATAAATAAACAATCATTCATTTATAATATGATTTGTGTTAATGTTTGTCGTATTGTAAGCTAATAATACTTAATTGACTCACTGTGAGAGGTAAGGAGCAAGTAGATGGCAGTTGGTTTTAGAGGTTTAAGGTTTTAGAGGTGTAATGGTTGAAAGGTGGAAGGGTTTATCATGATTTGACATAAATCAGGGCTTTATAAACAAAGAGAATAGAAGCAGGTTGAAAAATGTTTCCTGAAAAATGATTATCTTTGCACTCCGAAAATAAAATAGGTAATGACGGCTTCACTTTAAGTGAAGCCGTCATTAAAAACATTGAATATATTATGGCAAAAGAATTGAAAGAATTGACTTCGCGCAGCGAAAACTACTCACAATGGTATAACGATCTGGTAATTAAAGCCGACTTAGCCGAAAATTCAGCTGTGCGCGGTTGCATGGTAATTAAACCTTATGGATATGCTATCTGGGAAAAAATACAGGCCGAACTGGATCGTATGTTTAAAGAATCCGGACATGTGAATGCCTATTTTCCCTTGTTTATCCCCAAATCATTTCTGAGCAAAGAAGCCGAACATGTGGATGGTTTCGCCAAAGAATGTGCTGTGGTAACACATCACCGTCTGATGGCAAGTCCGGATGGAAAAGGCTTGATAGTAGATCCGGATGCTAAACTGGAAGAAGAACTGATTATACGTCCGACATCCGAAACCATTATATGGAACACTTATAAAGGTTGGATTCAATCTTACCGCGACCTGCCTATCCTGATAAATCAATGGGCTAATGTAGTCCGTTGGGAAATGCGTACACGTTTATTTTTGCGCACAACCGAATTCTTATGGCAGGAAGGTCATACGGCACATGCTACCGAAGCCGAAGCCCTGGAAGAAACAAAAACAATACTTGAAATATATGCCGACTTTGCCGAACGCTTTATGGCAGTCCCGGTAATAAAAGGCATCAAATCGGCCAACGAACGTTTTGCCGGTGCTATCGAAACATTTTGTATCGAAGCATTGATGCAGGATGGTAAAGCATTACAGGCAGGCACATCACACTTTCTGGGGCAGAATTTTGCCAGAGCTTTTGATGTGACTTTTATGGATAAAAGCAATAAACTGGATCATGTATGGGCATCGTCGTGGGGTGTTTCTACCCGTTTGATAGGTGCATTGATTATGACGCACTCGGATGATAACGGATTAGTGTTGCCTCCAAATCTGGCTCCTTTTCAGGTAGTGATTGTGCCTATTTATAAAAATGAAGAACAACTGGCTACCATCTCCGAAAAAGTAGCTGAGATAATAATTAAACTGAAAGCCTTGGGCATATCCGTAAAATTCGACAAAAACGACAATAAAAAGCCGGGTTGGAAATTTGCTGAATACGAACTCAAAGGTGTTCCTGTGCGTTTAGCCATGGGTGCGCGTGATCTGGAAAACGGAACAGTGGAAATAGCACGTCGCGATACATTAACCAAGGAAACTGTTTCGTTGGAAAATGTAGAACAATATATCAGTGACTTGCTTAAAACAATTCAAGCTAATATCTATCAGAAAGCATTCGATTACCGCGCCTCAGTAACCCGCGAAGTAAACTCATACGACGAATTCAAAGTTGAGATAGAAAAAGGCGGATTCCTGATGTGCCACTGGGATGGAACACCCGAAACAGAAGAACGTGTGAAAGAAGATACCAAAGCTACTATCCGTTGTATTCCATTAGAAGGCGACAAAACTCCGGGTATATGTATGGTAACAGGTAAACCATCGGCACAGCGGGTTATATTTGCGAGAGCGTATTAAGATGACCCCCAACCCCATAGATTGAGACGCAAGGCCTTTCGTCTCTACAATACAATAACAACAAACCCTTTCCAGAATTTTGGAAGGGGTTTGTTGTTTTATATATTATAGCTATTCGAAAGGCATAATAAGACTGTAGGGAATACATATTGTAGTAATATGGAAGACAAATTACAACAGCAGGGAAGACAAAAAAGTCCGTTGAATAAATTGTATATTAATTAAATAATATGTTGTTAATGTAAAATATAATATCTATCTTTGGAAAATATTTAATTAAAAAACAACAAAAACATCAATCATTGCGCAATAAGTTAAATTCAGGTATGGTCAACTACAAAAGTATCACTAATTTTGTATTCTGCTTTTATACAACAGATTACAAAGCAAAAAAGTGGTTGGTAAAGGAGATATATGAGCAATTGATTGCTCATACCGGAATTTGAATTGCTCATATATTGGTGCTAGCTGCTATTTTAAAAAAAATGAGAAGAATTGACAACATATTACCAATACAGAATGACAAACCAGAATTGGTTTTCATTTTCGGTGCGGGTGCGTCTTATCCTGACGGGATTCCAATTCAATCAGAAATTATTCCAATAATTCTAAATAACGATGATTTACAAATAATTAAATCAATCTCAGGCAGACAAATACGAGAATTTCTAAAAGATAATTTTTCTATTAGCGAAAAGTATCCAACACTTGAAGAAGTTTTTGGATTTATTGACTTTCACCTAAACAATGATTTTAGTTTGTCGAAAAAGTGGACAATAGCTGAGATGATAAATCTGAAAGCCAATCTTACAAAGGTTTTACATTATGTTATTAGCAGTAAAACGAAATCAAGTGAACATTTTAAATTATTTTGGGAAGCAATCAGAGGAAATAGAAAAGAAATCGCTGTTATTACGACAAATTATGACACTTTGATAGATGAAGCCTTCGACAAGATTTATAGCGATTATTTAATAGATTATTGTATTGACCTTATTAACTTTCGGTATCCAAACGACATAACTCCTTTTGATTGGTGGGTTAATCCTAGGCAACCAGTAACCCAATTTGGCGATCAAACGCCAGTTAGAATAAAACTGATTAAAATTCACGGTAGTTTAAATTGGAAATATTGTAATTGTTGTGCTCAAGTCGGATTGACTCCATGGCAACACAGAATCAATTTAAAAACAGATTCTTTTGAATCATTTGTAAGGAGTGAAATAACAACTTGTCCTTTTGACCAGAACAAATTAACGTCACTAATACAAGCTCCTTCACATTTGAAGACGAATAACAATTTTATATTCAATAAACTATTTGACGAAGCTGGTTATACTATAAGAAATGCAAAAAAACTTGTATTTATTGGTTATTCATTTCCAGAAGCAGACGTACACATAAGAGCATTAGTAAAAAGAAACTTTAATCCAAACAACGAGATAATAGTTATCAATAAAAGTTCAGCGAAAGATTTAGTTCACAGATATGAAACGCTATCGAATAGAGTTAACTATAAAGAAATGACATTTGAAAAATTTTTAAAATCAAAACTTTTTGACAACTTGATAAAAAACAGCAGGTAACACACGCCTGTTCATTGGCTGACTGAAGTGATTTAGCAGTCCCGATAGCTATCGCGGATTGCTCCCGAATTCACTTTGTCCGCCAGCAGGCGGACAAATGCCCATAACCTCGGTCGTTACCGCCAAGTTTATTTCAAAGTATAAATAAATAAATGAATAGAATGAATTCTAAGGTTGATGTATATTTAAGTAAAGCCCAAAAGTGGCAGGAAGAATTTGAGAAATTGAGAATGATCATCCTTGACTGTCAGCTTACTGAAGAATTGAAGTGGGGTGTTCCATGTTACACGTTTCAGAAAGGAAACATAGTTTTAATACATGGATTTAAAGAATACTGTGCGCTTCTGTTTATCAAAGGAGCCTTGTTACACGATGCCCATGGTATTCTTATCCAACAAACGGAGAATGTACAGGCGGGGCGCCAGATTCGGTTCACCAATATTCGGGAAATAGTTGCAATGGAACCCATCTTGAAAGCCTATATTTATGAAGCCATTGAAGTTGAAAAAGCCGGTTTGGAAGTGAATTTTAAAAAGAATACAGAATTCATAATTCCTGAAGAATTTCAAAATAAATTCGATGAAATCCCTGCCTTGAAAACTGCTTTTGAAGCATTGACGCCGGGACGGCAAAAAGCATACATTCTTTATTTTTCTGAACCCAAACAATCCAAAACCCGGGAGTCAAGGGTTGAAAAATGTATGCAGCAAATTCTCAATGGAAAGGGATTAAATGATTAGTACATTCGATGAGAAAATAAATCAAACTTTAAGATATTACCTTATTTTGCGTTGCGTTGATACCAAATGGACAACCTTATTACAACAAGTTTAATTGGGACAAAATTGCAAATGAATGGTGGAAATGGGCTAAATAAAAAATACTACTGCCAATACACACCTATGAGGCACTGGCGGCTGAATCACATTTAGCAGTCACCCCGGCTATCGGGGGTGCGACAGTGAAGCTCCCGCAAACCCAGAGGCAAGCCCAATGCTCATAGCCTCAGTCGTCAGGTGATATGGCACTCGTCCGTTATGTGTAACTAAGAAAAAAACTAAAAAAACCATGCAAATTCCGTTCGAACAAATGCAGGATGTACTTTACAAACTGTTCATAAAATATAAATTTTCTGAAGAAAAAGCCAAAATCATGGCCAGAGTATTTACAGAAAACACATTAGTCGGTGTAAATTCTCATGGAATCAACCGCGTACCACTTTTTATTAAGTATGTGGAAAATGGTTTAGTAAAAGTTGATGCTGAAGCCGAAAAAGTGGAAACCTTTGGTAGCATAGAAAGATGGGATGGTAATTTTGGCCCGGGCATCATCAATGCTACAAAGTGCACAAGTCGGGCAATAGAATTAGCAAAACTTCATGGAATGGGAATGGTAGCATTGCGTAACACAAATCACTGGATGAGAGGTGGAGCTTATGGATGGCAGGCGGCAGATGCCGGTTGCATTTCCATTCTTTTTACAAATACGCAGCCGAACATGCCGCCCTGGGGTGGTAAAGACAGCCGAATAGGGAATAACCCATTTGTTGTATCAATACCAAGAGAAGAAGGTCATATAGTATTGGATATGGCGATTTCCCAATTTTCATTTGGAAAGATCAATGACTATAAACTGAGAGCTGAAAAACTACCTTTCCCTGGCGGTTGGGATGACAACAATGAACTATCCAACGATCCTGAAAAAATCTTATCAAATGAACGTGGATTACCCATTGGGTTTTGGAAAGGTTCCGCTCTTTCAATGATTTTGGATATGTTGGCTACCTTATTAGCAGCAGGAGATTCTACTTATAAAATAGGTTTGAAGGAATATGAAACAGGGGTTTCTCAAGTGTATCTCTGTATTTACCCTGAGATATTTAATGATAGAAATTTACGGGAAAAACTCCTCAACGAAATTATTGATTTTACCCATGATGTAGAACCCATGCATCCCGGAGATAAAACTTACTATCCGGGAGAACGAACTTTACAAACCAGGGCAAGAAATTTGAAAGAGGGAATTCCGGTAAATGATGAAGTTTGGCAAAAGGTAATGGAATTGTTGGTATAAAAAAGGAGAAAAACATCGTCCAAAGATAAAACCGGTCTGATAAATCTTTTTTCGACTTCATAAGAAACATATCATTAACTAAGGATGATTGTCTCAGGTCAAGTTAGGACTCCACTAATACAAATAATAATATAAAAATCCCCTGAATCATTCGATTCAGGGGATTTTTATGTTATTATAGTTGTATTGCGATTTTGAGTTGCACTACAACTAAAGTATATTAATGTGTTCTTTTATGACTACCACTACGAAGGGATTGAGGAGAGCCACTCCATGAACAACCCAGACAATAAAGCATGGTCATATCAAATCCATCCAAAGAATCATCGGAATGAATTGGAATAATTTCGTATTCCTCGTTAATAGTTACCACTAAACTTTCACCAAGTTGATTTTTTATATGAAACCGGTGAATTTCACATTGTGGGCAAAGTAAGTTTTTCATTTAATATTGCTTTTCGTGATAAAAAGAAAGACTGGCTTAATTAATTATATCTTCCGGTTTGACCGGCTCAGGTTCAACTACTAGATTTTCAACAACTACAGCTTCCCGAACAACTGTTTTTTCAATACTTACTGCATTGGTCACTTCCCTCAGTTTCTCGTCTTCCAGTCGAATAATACGCCCCGGGAATTTTTCGACCCAAGCCAGGTTATGTGTTGCCACGATAACGGTGGTACCCGAAAGTCGGATATTATACAACAATTCCACCAATTCTTTACCGGTTTGCGGATCGAGGTTTCCTGTAGGTTCGTCGGCCAGAATTATTTCAGGAGAATTGAGCAAAGCACGTGCTATCACGATACGTTGCTGTTCACCACCCGAAAGTTGATGTGGCATTTTGTAACCTTTGTTGCTCATACCCACTTGACCTAAAACAGATGCTATTTGCTCATCGATGGTTTCTTTGTCTTTCCAACCGGTGGCACGCAAAACAAAATCCAGATTTTGATTCACCGTTCTGTCGGTAAGTAATTGAAAGTCCTGAAATACAATGCCTATTTTACGACGAAGAAATGGAACTTCGTTTGGTCTTATATCACGTAAGTCGTAGTTGAGCACGCCTGCCATACCGGTCAATATTGGTAATTCGTGGTAGATCGATTTTAATAACGAACTTTTCCCGCTACCTACTTTCCCCAGTAAATATACGAACTCACCGGAGTGAACTTCGAGTTGAACGGCTTTCAGTACCAACAATTCCTGTTGGCAAATGTCGACGTCAACGTATTTTATCAAAAGTTTTTTTTTCATTATTTAAATTGTCAATAGTAATCCCGATGGCTATCGGGAGTCAATTACTTATGTCTTTTTTTCAATTCACGGGCTAAATCGTCCAGCGAATAACCTTTGGACGTGAGTAACACAATAAGGTGAAACAGCAAATCGGATGCTTCGTAGATAAAACCTTCTTCGGTTCCGTTAGTAGCTTCAATCACTGTTTCTACTGCTTCTTCACCTACTTTTTGCGCCATACGATTCACTCCTTTTTTGAAAAGTGAAGTAGTATATGATCCTTCGGGCATTTCTTTAAAACGAACGCTGATAAAGTCTTGCAGGTATTTCAGGAAGGTAACATCTGTTTCGTTGCTTTCGCCCCAGCAAGTATCGGTGCCGGTATGACAAACCGGACCAACCGGATGAACTTTAATCAATAAAGTATCATTATCACAATCGGGTGTAATGGAAACAACATTCAGGAAATTACCACTCTCTTCACCTTTGGTCCATAAACGGTTTTTGGTACGGCTAAAGAAAGTCACCTGATTTGTTTCCACGGTTTTGGTTAATGCTTCTTCGTTCATATAACCCAGCATCAACACTTTTGCGGTGTGTTCATCTTGAATAATAGCGGGAACTAATCCACCCATTTTATTAAAATCGATATTCATATTATTTCGGATTTTGCTTTTTAGTCTATTAGTTTGCAAAATTACAAAAAAACGCTCAGAATAGCGTTGAAAAGTTTGGAAAGTTTTGAGGTAGAGTTCCGGGTTCCGGGTTTCGCGTTTTGCGTTTTGTGTTCAGCGCTTTGGTTTTTGAGTTGTAAAAAATCCTGAAATTCGTTATAAAACGCCTTTCAGGATCTATATTTAACTTCTTGACCAATTAACTAATCAACCAAGGTAACTTACATTAAAATTATATTCAGTTTCTGACATTCTTTATACATTTGAGCCGGCCAGATGCTTGATTGAATTTCACCAATATGTGCTTTTCGTAAGAAGAACATACACAGACGTGATTGTCCGATACCTCCACCGATAGAGAGTGGTAAGGAGCCTTCAGCCAAACGTTTGTGGAAATACATTTCCAGACGGTCCAGTTTCCCTTCCATTTCCAACTGACGTAAAAGTGCTGTTTTATCGACACGAATACCCATTGATGAAACTTCAAAAGCTAGTTCTAAAACAGGATTCCAAAACAGGATGTCACCGTTAAGACCAGCTAAACCATTCTCAGCTATCGTTGTCCAGTCATCATAATCAGGCGCACGTCCATCGTGTTTTTCACCATCTCCAAGTGGACCGCCAATACCAATTATAAAAACAGCTTTATGTTTTCTTGTAAATTCTGTTTCTCTATCTTTAGGAGTAAGATTCGGATAGAGTTGACGAAGTTCTTCGGCATGTATAAAGATAATTTCGGCCGGTAAACAAGGTTTGATGTCTGGGAAGCTTTCAGAAACAAGATATTCGGTACGCAAAAAAGAGGCATAAATGCTACGTACAATACTTTTCAGAAAGTCGATATTACGTTCTTCGGTATTCATTACGAGCTCCCAGTCCCATTGATCGACATAGAGTGAGTGCAAATTGCCCAATTCTTCATCAGCACGAATGGCATTCATATCGGTATAGATTCCGTAGCCATGTTCTACACCATAAGCGGCCAATGTAAGACGTTTCCATTTGGCCAATGATTGAACCACTTCCGCACGGGCATCGTCCATATCTTTAATCGCAAAGTTAACAGCACGTTCTACACCATTCAAATCATCATTAATACCGGTGCCACGGAGTACAAAAAGAGGTGCAGTCACACGGCGTAATCGTAATTCGGAAGATAGATTAGCTTGAAAAAAGTCTTTAATTTTGGTAATACCCAATTCCGTTTGTTGGAGGTTGAGTAAAGGTTTGTAATTAGTTGGTTTAAATAAGTAACTCATGTAATTAGTTTTATGTGTTTCTTTCAAATGTTTTATAAAAGTGAGTAAAGATAATCATTATGGTAATAATTTACGATAATTAATAGCAAAAATAATATAAAAATCTGGATTAAGGTATGTTCGTGTATGAAAAACGCCCTACTAAAATTAAGAAGGGCGTATTTTATTTAATTAAGTAAGCTTTTTATTTCAATTTTCTGTTGTATTCAACAAAAGAGTAGGGGAATGGATTGTTTTCATCTACCGGAAAATCCTCACGGCTTACTTCTTGCCATTGATCAAAATTTATTTCGGGGAAATAAGTGTCGGCTGTAAATTTAGCATGAATCCAGGTAATATACATAGAATCAGCTCTGTAGATAGCTTGTTTAAATACAGTTGTTCCACCAATAATAAACACTTCTTCTTCATGTTCGCATAGATAAAATACATCATCCAACGAATCAGCCTCAAAATATCCTTCATTAACTCCTTCGGACATAATCGAAGTGAGAACTATATTTTTTCGGTTTGGAAGTGGACCGTTAGGCAAACTATGAAATGTGTGTTTTCCCATTACAATGGTATGACCAGTTGTAAGTTGTCTAAAATGTTTCAAGTCTGCCGGCAAATGCCAGGGAAGCTTGTTTAAGTTGCCAATAGCATAATTATCAGCAATAGCGGCAATAATCGAAATTTTCGACATGTTATTTATATTAAAAAAAATGTGAATAAGTCAATAGTCTACTCTAAGACCGAGCGACAAAAATACAAAATAAAATGGATAATCGAAGTCGATTATCCATTTTATGTTTTAAGACTCAATATTCTTTATGCTAAGAAAGAGTTAACTTTGTCACTATTATATCGCAACAATACCCTTAATATGTGGATGTGGGTCATAATTAGTAAGTTCAAAATCGGAAATTTGAAAAGAGAAGATATCTTTCACATTGGGACTTATTAACATTATAGGCAGTTGACGAGGTTCGCGAGAGAGTTGCAAATTTACTTGATCCAAATGATTGGTGTAAATATGTGCATCTCCCAGTGTATGAACAAAGTCACCTGCTTTAAGACCAGTCACCTGCGCCATCATTTGCAACAAAAGAGCATAAGAAGCAATATTAAAAGGAACACCCAGAAATATATCGGCACTACGTTGGTAAAGTTGCAAACTCAGACGGCCATCGGCCACATAAAACTGAAAAAAAGCATGACAAGGTGGTAAATTCATATTTGGAATATCGGCTACATTCCAGGCACTTACAATGATACGACGCGAATCGGGGTTGTTTTTAATGGTGTTGACAACTTCAGTAATCTGATCAATGTGACCACCGTTATAATCAGGCCACGAACGCCATTGATAACCATAAATATGTCCCAAATCGCCACTTTCATCAGCCCATTCGTTCCATATCCGTACACCGTTATCGTTAAGATATTTTACATTCGTATCACCATTCAAAAACCACAACAGTTCATGAATTATGGATTTGAGATGTAGCTTTTTTGTCGTTAAACAAGGAAAACCTTCTTCGAGATTAAAGCGCATTTGATGTCCAAATACACTTAAGGTTCCCGTTCCGGTTCGGTCTTCTTTATGTACGCCTTCGGCTAATACACGGTTTAAAAGGTCTATATATTGTTTCATAAAAAAAGTAAACAAATTAACGAGTAAATAAGTTAACGAGAATAAGAAAAATGATTCTTAAAATTTTTAGTTCCAAAACCAATTTTTTGTTTACTCGTTTACTATAAACTCGTTTACTAAAATAATTTGTATGTTGTTTTCACTACCCTGAATTCAGTGCGACGATTGATCTGATTGGCTTGTTCTTGTTGTTCCGGCGTGAGTTTCAAAACAAAATTTTCATCCAACAAATCATTTTCTTTTAAAAATGGATATTTTTTAGCAATAGCTGCATCCACTACAACTGGTTTTTCTTCTCCATACCCAACCAATGTAAGTCGATCGGAATCAATTCCGGCAACGATCAAATAATCCACCACTGATTTAGCACGTTTTTCAGCTAAAATCAGATTGGAAGCATTAGTTCCAATAAAGTCGGTATGTGATCCAATTTCTATAGTGACATTGGGATTATCTTTCAATAGTTTTACCAAAGCTTGTAAACCGGTCTCCGAAGCAGGTGTTAAGTCCCATTTACCAAATTCGTAAAAGATATTCTCCATTTGAATCGATTTGGAAATACTGGAAAGTTTAAAATTAACGGTAAATGTTTTGCTGGAAGTAAGTCCCTGTGTACTGATAGAATTCTTTTGATTGAGGTATCCGCGAGCAGAAACCAGCATGACACAATCCATGTCTTTATCTAGTTTAATACGATAAGTTCCATCTTTTTTAGTTTGTACCCGGGCATTAATACCGCTGCTACTGACCATACGAACAGTGGCATCAGGTATAACAACGTCTTTCTCATCCACCACTTTTCCTTCGAGTGTATAGGCTAATTCCGGTAAATCGAAACTCCAGATGGCATCATAACCTTTCGAATCATTTCTATTGGACGAAAAATAGCCACTCTCTCTTTTTCCGGCGAAAGTCATTCCAAAGTCATCAGCAGAAGAATTAATAGGTACACCCATATTTTCGACAGTCCAACCGCCTCCTTTAACAGGTGTAGCTTTATAAACATCCAATCCGCCAAAACCTGCACGCCCATTTGATGAAAAATAAAGCGTTCCATCTTCACGCATGGTGGGGAACATTTCATCACCCGGAGTATTTATATCCGGACCAAGATTTTCAATATACTTAGCTTCACCATTTTCCAAAGTGGCTTTCCATATATCTTTCCCGCCAAGTCCATTTTTTGCATCAGAAACGAAATAGAGAGTTTGTCCATCGGGTGCTATGGCAGGATGTGCCACAGAAACAGTACTATCAGCAAACATTTTGATTTTTTGCGGTGTGCTCCAGGTACCTCCGGCTCGGTTTGATGAATAAATTTCTGTCCCAATATCCGCATCAAGAACCTGACGGGCACGAGTAAAATACATCACTTTACCATCAAAACTAATGGTACAAACACCATCATCATCGTTGAGTGTATTTATGTCCGAACCCACAAGGAATGGTTTCTCCCATTTTCCTGCAGCATTTTTTCGGGTCATAAACATATTATTGTTGGGTAAGCCTGTAATTGTACTATTCTTTTGTACAAGCTTTTTATTGAATTGTCTCGAAGAAGTAAAAATAAGTATATCTCCTTCAGAAGTTAAAAAAGCAGGACTGTAGTTGTCTGCATTACGAACATTGAACAAATCGGCTTTGCGTACCGAGTAGCGAGTTGGTTGACTTTTCCATTTCGCAATTTGCTGACAGGATATTAAACCGGTTTTTGCCAGTTGGCTGGCACTGTCCTTTTTCAAATAAATAGAATAGTTTTTTATCGCCTCACCATATTTTCCAAGGCGTTGTAAAACTTGAGCATAATGTAAAAATACAATGCTATCCGAATAAATATAACGAATGGCATTGGAATAGGCTTGCTCTGCACGATTGTTATTAATTAGTCGATAGCATTCACCCTGTTGGAAAGCTATGCGGGCACGAAGCGGTTTTTGTTTCGAAGGAATATTGCCATACACTTTTTTGTATAAATCTCCTGCTGCATAATACTCACCGATGGCAAATCGTTTATCGGCATTTTTAATACGTGCTTTTAGACTGCAACCCTGCATCAGTAACGCAGCAAGCAGGATAAAAGCGAATAGAGTTATTTTAATGCGCATGAGATAAGTTTATTGTTATTTGCTTCGCTATATTAATAGATATTTGCTTCGCGTTATTAATAGAAAATATCGCCGAAGACTAATAACACTGAAGGTAAATAATAAGAAATCGTCTTTAAATTAATTCATGTATCACCAATCCCGAACGTAATTTTGGTTCAAACCAGGTTGTTTTGGGAGGCATGATATTACCGGTATCGGCAATGTCAATCAATTGTTTCATCGAAACGGGGTAAAGTGCCAATGCTACACGCATTTCGCCACTGTCCACACGTTTTTTTAATTCTCCTAAACCACGAATTCCACCTACAAAATCAATTCGTTTATCACTGCGAAGGTCTTTAATACCAAGTACTTCATCTAAAATTAAATTAGATGAAATAGTTACATCCAACACGCCAATAGGGTCATTATCATTGTAGGTTCCCGCTTTAGCAGTCAACGAATACCATTTTCCCGACAAATACAACGCAAAATTGTGCAATTTATTTGGTTTGTAGATTTCTGTTCCTTTCAATTCGACATCGAAATTTACGGATAATTTGGTCAAGAAATCTTCATCACTCAAATCATTCAGGTCTTTTACTAACCGATTGTAATCAATAATATTCAACTGATTGTCCGGGAAACAAACGGCCATAAAATAATTGTATTCTTCGTCACCGGTATGGTTGGGATTTTGATTGCGTTTTTCGACACCCACCAAAGCAGCAGCTGCACTCCGGTGATGACCATCGGCTATATAAAGTGAAGGTATATCAGCAAATAATTCAGTAATGCGTGCATTGGTTTTGGCATCGTCGATCACCCAAAAATGATGTCCGAAACCGTCTCCGGCTGCCACAAAATCGTATGTCGGAGTACCTTTTATTGTTTCAGCAACAATGGCATCCAGTTCATCCTGATGTGGATAAGCAAAAAATACAGGTTCAATATTGGCATTATTCACCCGAACGTGTTTCATGCGATCTTCTTCTTTATCCCGACGGGTAAGTTCATGTTTTTTGATATTGGCATTCATATAATCGTCAACATGTGCACAAACTACTAGACCATATTGGGTTTTTCCGTTCATGGTTTGTGCATAAACGTAGTATTTTTCTACAGTATCCTGCACCAACCAACCTTCGCTGCGGAATTTGGCAAAGTTTTCGGCTGCTTTATTATAAACTTTATCTTCATGTTCATCGGTTCCGGGTTCAAAATCAATCTCCGGTTTGATGATATGATACAACGAAAGTGGATTTCCATCTGCTTCCATGCGGGCTTCATCGGAATTCAACACATCGTAAGGGCGCGATGCCACTTTTTCTACCAGATTTTGTGGAGGACGAATGCCCTTAAACGGTTTAATAATAGCCATGATATGTACTTTTAAGCGTTATTTAATTTTGAGCTACAAATGTACAAAAATTCTTTTGAAAAGTTTGAATGTTTCGGGTTTTGTCTTTGGTAAGTAAAAATGGCTTTAATGAATACTAATAACGAAAATATATATTGTCAAAATTTTGAGGAATATGGTTCTCAAGAGGTACTTCTTTACTCGAATGTTGAAACTTATACTCTAAGAAATTTAACTTTCAAATTTACAAATATTCAAAACTATACAAACCATCAATAAGTTTTCTTAAATTTGCAGCAACTTTTAATACTACCAAAACAGTAATTCTATGTTTAACATGAAAAATCAACATCAGTCAGGATTCCAGTATTTGCAAAAGAAAATGCAAATACTACTGATAATTGGTTTTTGGTCAATCAGTTTGTCTTCTTTTGCTCAACAAGATGGTTATCGCGAATTCGATAATGTTTACCTTGGATCTGATGCTTCGGTTGTGAATTGTTTTATTCAGGACAGGCAAGGTTTGATTTGGATGGGTTCGGATAAGGGTTTGTTTAGTTATAATGGTTACTCGGTTCAACATCATCTTTATCCTTTTATCGAGAATAAAAATCCGGCGAATACAATGATAAATTGTGGAACGCTTTTAGATTCAAAGCGTTTATGTCTGGGTTCTGACAATGGCGTTCTGATTTATAATATAGAAACCGATCAATTTGAAAAAAATCCGGTTGAGTTTCCTTCGGATGTTCGTTCGATTGCTTTATGCGGGGATATTTTGTGGATAGGTACGCTGAATGGATTGTTCCAATATCATCTGAAAACTAAACGTCTCGAAAATATCAGTTCACACAAGAACTCGGGTATACCTCACCAGGCCATTTATTCTATTCTGCAATCGAGACAAAAAACACTTTTTGTTGGAACTTATAACGGACTTTGTTATCTCAATTACAAATCATCTTCTTTCCAAAAGATAGAACTTCCTGTTTTATTTACTAAAAACAACCTGTTGGTGAACTCCTTATTGGAAGATACCGTCCGAAAATGTATTTGGGTTGGAACGGAAGGTTATTTATTCAAATATTTCCCTGAAACAAAATCGGTAGAACAAATCAGACTCTTTGTTGGAAACTCGATAAAGTCGCTGGCACTCGATCAAAACCAAAATCTGTTGTTGGGAACCGACAATGGATTGTATATTTACAACAGCGACAAAAATCTGGTGAAACATGTGGTACATGATTCGCGTTACGGAAAGTCCTTAACCAACAATATCGTCTGGAGTGTTTTTGTAGATAGAAATAAAAATGCATGGTTTGGAACAGATTACGGAGTCTCCTTATTCAAATACAATAAAACCTACCGCTATGTGCCTATTTCGCAGATCACCGGAATCGGAGATGGAAATCAGTTACAGGTAATTTATAAAGATTCGCGAAGCAATTTTTGGTACGGTGGAACGAATGGATTGATATTTACTTCGGCCGACGCCAAAACCTGCAACTGGTATAAAATGGACGATGCACATTTTCCAATATCGCATAACCGTATCCGGTGCATATATGAAGATAAAGATCAAAATCTATGGGTAGCAACCGATGGTAGCTTAAACCGTTATAATTACAAGATGCACCAGTTTATTCATTATAATATTGTGGATAGTACCCGGACCCGCAATGCCAATTGGTCTTACAGTCTGTTCGAAGACAAAAAGGGCAGGCTTTGGATAGCCACTTGCCTTGGAGGCATCTTTGTGGTGGATAAAGAGAAGTTGATTAAAAGTACTGCCGGTTTTTATATTGCGGAACAAAACTTCTACAAAACTCCCGAAATAACTGGATTGTCAGATAATTTCATCAACCGCATACTGCCCGATTTACAGGATAATGTCTGGGCATTGACCTATAATAATGGTATTAATAAGATAAATACCCGGACAGGAATTGTCACTAAGTTTACAGTACAGTCGGGTACAAAAAATCTGTCGAATGGAAATGCATCCTGTTTAATTTGCGATCGCGACGGTTATATATGGGTAGGTTTTCTCGGAGGTTTAAATAGAATCGATCCTAAAACCAATAAAATAAAGGTTATAAAATACGATGGCTTTAATGAAACCAGCATTCGTGTTTTGACAGAAGAAAATAATCATATCTGGATCACAACTTCAGATGGAACGTTTTTTTTAGATAAAAATACTTTGAAAATCCGTCAGGTGAAAATTGCAAACAAAGCACTTTGGTGTAGCTATTTTGATTCAACGCGTAATGAAATTTATCTGGGTGGTGTGGACGGATTTGTCGTGTTTTCGCCACAGATCATCAACGATAAAAATTCTGATTCAGATGTAATACTTACCGCTTTATATGTTAACGACCGTCTTTTTCAACAGGGAACAGATTACGAAGGGAAAAGCGTCCGATATTCAAACGAAATATCGCTCAATTACGACCAAAACAATGTGAGTTTTGAGTTCTCGGATGTAAGCTTTTCGCAGGAAGATAATAATAAATATGTCTATCGACTGGAAGGTCTCGACACGGAATGGCGAACGGTAAAAGCAAATTCCAATCGTATCTCGTATAACAATCTGGCTCCGGGAATTTATAAACTATCGATTGGCAGGTTAAACACCGAAGGAAAAATTGCGTTATCAAAACTCGATTTTCAATTGACCATTCATCCGCCCTGGTACTATAGTCTGTTGGCAAAAATACTGTATGCCATCCTGATTATTGGGTTTATGATGTGGGTGATAAATTATTTCAGGGAAAAACACCGGACGAAAATAGAAAGGATAGAAAAAGAGAAATCGCTTGAATTATCGAATCTGAAGATAGACTTTTTTACAAATGTTTCTCACGAGTTTAAAACGCCCTTAAGCCTGATTATTGCACCCATCAGTAAACTGCTAATCGAGACCCGGAACAGTCCGTTGAAAAAGCAGTTGAGTTTAATTCAACAAAATGCTTTGCGTTTGAATGCCTTGATACAACAGGTGATCGGTTTTGAACGTTTCGATGGATCAGTAAATGCAAATCTGATACTATCGCATGTTGAATTTATTGAATTTGCCAGGAGTATTTTTTCGGTATACGATGAGGCTTTTAAATCTAAAAATCTGACTGCCGGATTTATTACCGGGTTGGATGCTGTCCTGGTTAATATTGATGTATTGAAGATGGAATCTGTTTTGAATAACCTGATTTCAAATGCATATAAATTCTCCAACGACGGTGGAAATATTAAATTAGAAATTCAACAATCAGCAGAAAATGAACTGAATATTCAAATAACTGATTCAGGAATCGGAATTCCATCCGAAGATGTACCCTTTGTTTTTGACCGTTTCTTCCAGTCACGCAAAACGGTTAACGATAAAGTCGGCAGTGGTATTGGTCTGTATCTGGTAAAAAACTATGTGGAACTACATAAGGGAACTATCAGTATTGTTTCGGAGGAAGATAAAGGTACAACTATCACTTTGCTTTTACCGGTGGTAGAAAATCAACAGCTCACCAACCCGCTTGAAAAGCCATTAGGTCTGATTGCTGAAGCTGATTCAGACAAAATAAAACCGTTATTGCTGATAGTGGAGGACAATTTGGAAGTGAGCGAATTTATTTTTCATGCTCTTTCTCCTTTCTATCAATGTCTGGTGGCACATAATGGTAAAACGGGTTTGGATATGGCGATAAAAAACCTACCAAATCTGATAATTGCTGATGTCATGATGCCGGTAATGGATGGTTTGGAAATGTGCCGGCAACTGCGAAAGAACAAAGAAACTTCATTGGTTCCCATTATTATGCTTACTGCTAAAGATGATAAAATGACCGAAGAAAAAAGCATGGAGTTAGGCGTCAATGCATTTATGTCGAAACCTTTCGATACCAATCTGCTGTTGCTTCGCATCAAACAATTGCTGGATACAAAAGAGAAATTAGAAGAAAAACTTCGTTTAGAAGCTTTAGCAGAACCAAAAGAAATAGAAGCCGAATCGTGGGACGAAAAACTATTGGCCGACATTACCCGTATTATCGAAGACAAAATAGCCGATACCGATTTGAATGTAAATAGTCTGAGTCAAATATCGGGCATCAGCGCCAAACAAATCTATCGCAGAATAAAGCATCTTACCGGACTTACACCAGTAGATTATATCCGTTCCATCCGTATGAAAAAAGCAGCAATGTTGTTGGCACAAAAGAAGTTTTCGGTAGCCGAAGTAATGTATCTGGTCGGTTTTTCCAATTATTCCTATTTTTCCAAATGTTTTCATGCGAAATATGGAAAGACCCCAAAACAGTTTATGGAATAGACTCTTAAAATTTTTTCCTTTGACACAGTTTATTGAATAGACCCCCTAAACCAGTTGTTTTTACCCCTTTCTCATTATCATTTGTCCATTTTGTTGCCTTCATTGTCCAATTTGTGCTTGATTGGTTTAAACTCATATACCTATATTTGCAACGTTCAATGAATATTGAGCATTAACCAAATAATTTAATATTAAATCATGAGAAAAACCAGTTATTTAGGAAAACTACGCCCTTTTCGAATGGCATTAGTAATGATGGCTTTGTTCTGTGCACCGGTCTTTACCGGCATGACATCCCTTTCGGCTCAGCAACAAAGTGTCCAGACCAATCAAAAAAGAATCTCAGGGACAGTAAAAGATGAACAAGGAATACCATTGCCCGGAGTAAATATTAAGGTGCAAGGGAGTTCGTTGGGAACAATTACGGACATGGATGGTAAATATATGATAACCATTCCAGGTGGAAATGTTCAATTAGAGTTTTCATTCGTAGGTTACGATCTGCAAAAAGTAGCGGCGGAAAAAACGGTACTAAATATTACTTTAGTGCCCTCCAACAAGAGTTTAGACGAAGTGGTAGTTGTGGGTTATGGTACACAACGTAAAAAAGATTTAACCGGATCGGTTACCAGCGTTAGTGCAAAAGATTTTAATCCCGGTGTAATTGGTAGTCCGGCAGAATTGATAAACGGAAAAGTAGCCGGTGTTCAAATTATGTCCAACAGCGGTTCACCAAGTGCTGGTAGCACTATTCGTATCCGAGGAGGTGCCTCCCTGAATGCCAGTAACGATCCTTTGATTGTAATCGATGGAGTGCCATTGGAAAATGGTGGTATCAGCGGAAATGGAAGCAACTTCTTAAGCCTGTTGAATCCAAACGACATTGAAAACATAAGCATTCTAAAAGATGCCTCTTCCACTGCTATCTATGGCTCCAGAGCTTCCAATGGTGTTTTGATGATAACCACTAAAAAAGGGAATCTGGATAAATTGAAAATCAACTTTAATACCTCCTTCTCACAACAGGAAAAAACCCGTTTAGCCGATATGCTTTCGCCTGATCAGTTCCGTAATTTAATAAACGAGAAAGGATCTGACGCACAAAAAGCTCTAATGGGAACAGCTTCTACTATTTGGAGCGATCAGGTCTACCAAAAAGCAATGGGCAACGATAATAATATCAGCGTGTCGGGAGGTATTGCCAAGAAAGTGCCATTTCGCGCTTCTTTTGGATATATGAATCAGGATGGTATTTTGAAAACGGATAACGTGAAACGTATGTCGGGAAGTTTGGTTGTCAGCCCTTCGTTTTTTCAAGATCATTTAAAGGTGAATTTCAACCTGAAAGGTTCCATTAATAACAACCAGTTTGCCAACACTACAGCAGTATGGACTGCAGCAGCTTTTAACCCAACTCAACCCGTCTATTCCGGCAAACCGGAATTTGGAGGTTTTTATGAAAGTATCGACAATGTGGGTGTTCCTGTTGTAAGAGCTAATTTGAATCCACTTGGATTATTGGAGCAAGAGAACAATAAAAGTACGGTAAGCAGAAGTATCGGAAATATGGATTTGGATTACAAATTTCATTTTCTGCCGGAACTAAAAGCGCATGTTACGCTGGGTTATGATTATGCTCATGGTAATGGTACCATATATATTCCTGAATCAGCAGCATCAAATTTTAAAACTGGAGGACGGAATACTGAATACTCCCAAACAAAATCGAATAAATTATTTACTGCCTATTTTAATTATGTAAAAGATTTTGAGGCAATAAAAAGCCATTTGGATGTTACCGTTGGGCACGATTATCAAAACTGGCTTGCCGAAACTCCCGAATATATAGATAAGAATGTGGCAGGTGCAGTTCAATCTGTATCGTCAGCCAATTATCAACGCCACGTGTTGCTTTCGTATTATGCCCGTATGAATTATTCATTCGACAGCAAATATTTATTAACAGCAACCGTACGTCGTGATGGAACTTCACGTTTCAATCCGGCAAATCGCTGGGGTACATTTCCTTCACTTGCTTTTGCATGGAAAGTAAAAGAAGAAAGTTTTCTGAAGGATGTAAATGCAATCAGTGATTTAAAAGTAAGACTCGGTTATGGTGTAACCGGACAACAGGAAGGTATTGGTAATTATTCCTATTTACCTGTATATGTTTTAAGTAATGAATATGCACAGTATCGTTTTGGTGATACTTATTATAACACCTACCGTCCATCGGTTTATGTATCGGATTTAAAATGGGAAACGACAGATGCTTACAATGCCGGTCTCGATTTTGGATTTTTCGATAATCGAATCACCGGAAGTATTGATTATTACACCCGAAAAACCAAAGATTTATTAGCCAGTGTTTCAGTTGCTGCCGGTTCTAATTTTGGTGAAACCGCAACTACCAATGTAGGGAATATTGAAAGTAATGGTGTGGAATTCTCTTTGAATGTTATACCAGTCCTTACGAAAGATTTTAAATGGAATATTGGTTTTAATGCCACTTACCAAAAAGTGTTGATTACCAATTTAACCCTTGTAAAAGATGCTGCTTCTCCGGGTTCATTTACCGGACCATCAGTTGGCGCACGAGGATTACAAATACTCACCGAAGGATATGCTCCTTATATGTTCTATGTATACAAACAAGTATACGATAAGAACGGAAAACCGATAGAAGGAATGTATGCCGATTTGAATAAAGACGGTGTTGTCAACGATAAAGACTTCTATCGATATCATTCGCCTATGCCCGATTTTCTATTGGGATTTAATACGCAACTTTCATACAAAAAATGGACTGCAGCCTGTTCATTCCGGGCTAGTATTGGTAATTACGTGTACAACAATATGAAAGCGAATCAAGGCTCGTGGGAAACGCTGCAATACAATTCTTATGAGTTGATAAATCTTTCGACCGATTATTTGAAAACAGGTTTCACTGCCCGTCAGTACTACTCCGATTATTTTGTAGAAAACGCATCTTTCCTCAAAATGGACAATATCTCTTTGGGATATAATGTCGGACAAGTTTTGAAAGGTGTAAATCTTAGAATCGGAGCTTTGGTACAAAATGTATTTACCATTACCAAGTATTCAGGTGTGGATCCGGAAGTGCCGAGCGGTTTTGATAGTCAATTCTATCCAAGACCCAGAACGATTTCAATGAATTTAAATCTTGATTTTTAACTAACCAGAAATTTTAGTAAGATGAAAAACAAAAAATATTTATATGCATTATTGACTATAATAACTTTCGGGTTATTTAGCTCATGTACCGATGATTTGAATCAAACGCCTACAGTGCAGGTAACATCAGCTTCGGTTTACGCAAATGCCGAAAACTATAAATCCGTTTTGGCAAAAGTGTATGCTTCGTTGGCTGTTGCAGGTCAGGAAAAAGGCGATGGAAATACCGACTTAGGTGGTAAAACTTTCAATGGTTATCTTCGCATCTATTACAATTTGCAGGAATTACCTACCGACGAAGCCATTTATTCGTGGGCTGGCGGCGACGCGTTGACCAACATTCAGTTTCTTAAATGGAATTCAACTGACGAATGGGTATCAGGTATGTATTATCGTATTTATTACACAGTTGCGTTATGTAACGAATTTCTGCGTAATGCTACCGATGAGAAAATTGCTAAATTTTCTGCTTCGGAAATTGCTGACATTAAAGCATATCGTTCCGAAGTTCGCTTTCTGAGAGCCTTGGTTTATTCGCACGCGTTGGATTTATTTGGCAATGTTCCCTTCGTAACCGAAAACGATCCCGTAGGAGCATTTTTCCCTCCACGTAAAACAAGAGCGGAATTATTTACTTATATCGAAACTGAACTTAAAGCCATTTCGGCGGAATTACCGGCACCTCAAACAAACCAGTACGGAAGAGCAAGTAGAGCTGCTTCATGGGCTTTGCTGGCAAAACTATATTTGAATGCAAAAGTATATACAGGTACTGAAAGAAATACCGATTGTATTACATATTGTAAAAACGTAATTGGAGGCGGTTTTATATTGGAACCTACTTACAGGAATCTGTTTAATGCGGACAATGATAAACGCACTAACGAAATTATTTTCCCTATTGAATGTGACGGTCAACATACAACAACCTGGGGAGGTTCTACCTATTTGGTTTGCGGACCAATTGTAGGCTCTATGGTGGCAACCGATTACGGTGTACAATCCGGTTGGGGAAGTATCCGTACACGCAAACAATTTGTCAATCAATTTGCAGATATTACAGGTGCAACCGATAAACGCGCTTCGTTTTATACCAGTGGACAAACCCTGGATATTGAGGATCCAACAATGAAAACAGATGGTTATGCTATTGTGAAATTCACAAATAAAACATCCACCGGCGCAAACGGATCAAATTTTGCCGAAGGTCTGGTGGATACCGATTTTCCTATGATACGGTTAGCTGATGTTTATTTAATGTATGCCGAAGCAGTTGTCAGAGGTGGATCAGGTGGTGATATGGGGACTGCTGTAGGATATGTAAATTTAATTCGTCAACGGGCTTATGGAAACATTAGTGGAAATATTGGTCAAAGTGATTTAACACTCGATTTTTTATTGGCCGAAAGAGCCAGAGAATTATATTGGGAATGCACACGAAGAACAGATTTGATCCGATTTGGAAAATTTACAGGTTCGAGTTATATCTGGCAATGGAAAGGCGGCGTGAAAAACGGAGTTAGTGTTGACGAAAAATTCAACCTTTATCCAATTCCGGCATCCGACTTGGCGGCAAATCCAAATTTAATTCAAAATGACAATTATTAAAAATTTAATTATCAACAAAAAATAGGAATTATGAAAACAATTCATCAATATATCTTCTTCTTGCTATTTCCGCTACTTTTTGCTTCTTGCAATAATGATGGCGATATAGTTACTCTGGCTGATGTACAGCAAGGAGAACTGAAGGTTTCTGCCACAAGTGTAGTATTACTGAAAGCCACCAGTGCTAACGAAATGCTTTCAATTAGCTGGAATATAAAGGCCTTATCAATTAGCGATACTGCAAAATACGGCCTGGCTTTATCGGCAAGAACAAATACTTTGCAGTTTGATACCACTCAAAATTTCACCCAACCAAAAGAGTTGGTACAAACAGATACACTTAAATCATTCATTGGGTCGGAATTAAATGCATTTGCATTAAGTATGGGCTTAACTCCCGGTACTGCCACACATGTTTATGCCCGGTTGAAATCAACTATTGGCGCCAATATGGAACCAAAATATAGCAATATGGTTTCCATATCAGTTACACCTTACGACGTAATTTCGTATTTATATATGCCTGGCGATCCAAGCGGTGGTTGGAATAAATACACTGCAAAATTATGTTCTCCAGCCAGTAATGGTGCATACGAAGGTTATATACAAGCAGCACAATGGGCAAATTTCAAATTTACGAATGAACCTGATGGGACGGGTATCTTTTACGGTTCCTTGCCAAATTCGCTTTATACCTTAGATGCAAGTTCAACGCAATGGAATATTTGGTTTGATGTTGCAGGTTATTTCTTGATTAAAGCCAATACCAATACAATGACCTGGAATAAAACTGCCATCACAGCCTTCAGTATTTCCGGGGACTTTAACAGTTGGAGTACAACGGCCAATCCTATGACCTATAATGCAACAACCAAAGTATGGACGGCAACCTGTAATTTCCAACCCGGAGAATGGGGAAATACCTTCAAAATCATTGCCAACAATGATTGGGTTATTACTTATGGCTCTAACAATGGAAACGGGATATTAAAAGCAGGAGAAAAAATAACTATAACTTCTGCAGGTACGTATACTGTGACAATGGATTTAAGTAATCCGCTAAAATACACTTATAAGATTCAATAGTTTATTTTTGCTGTGGTTTGCATCCTCGCAAATCACAGCAAAATTTGCTTAGAAAAACGATTATCTCCTTTCACTCCCTGACCGCTGGTTCACAATAAACATTCAGTAGAAATATAGATATTTACGGTTTATAAAATGTGACAATAAATTAAGTCCGTTACTTAAAACGATTTAAAAAATCGATAAAATATGTATCTTTGGACTTTCATTTCAGTCCACTGGTTAAGAATGCCATTTTTATAAATGATCTTCCTAAGTCAGTTATTCCGAATTTTTCAAAAGGATCGATATTTAAATAAAAAAAAAGGAACCGTTATTCCCGAATATCAGGTTTCAATAATTTTGTAGAATACAGTACCGTTATACATATCGGTTTTTAATTGATTATTAATTCAAACTATTTAATACCAATTTTTACATGAAACTACACATTAAAAAATCAATTTTTCTGCTCATATCATTTGTTTTGATGAGCGCTTCTTCAAGTTGTAAAGAAAACACGCCAATTATATCACCGGCAATCGCTACCGATACCATTGCTTTTGCCAAAGGTGGAGATATAAGCTGGTTACCACAGATGGAAGCCAGTGGTTATAAATTTTATAACGATCAGGGTGTTGAAGAGGATTGTTTTAAGATTTTGAAAGATCATGGAATGAATACCATACGGTTAAGGACCTGGGTTAATCCGTCGGATGATAAAGCCAGCGGTCATTGTAGTAAGGACGAAACGGTGGCTATGGCTGTCAGAGCAAAAAATTTTGGAATGCGTGTTATGATCGATTTTCATTACAGCGATACCTGGGCCGATCCCGGAAAACAAGTAAAACCGAAAGCATGGGAAGGTTTGAATTTTGCACAACTACAAAAGGCATTGTACGATTATACCTTTGATGTTATGACCGCTCTTAAAACTGCCGGAGTAAGTCCGGAATGGGTGCAGGTTGGAAATGAAATACCAAGTGGAATGATTTATCCCGAAGGAAGTACAAATAACTGGCCTCAATTAGCTCAGTTAATCAATAAAGGTTATGATGCAATTAAAGCCGTATCACCAAAGTCGAAAGTAATTCTACATGTCGATCAGGGAAATAATAATGCTCGTTTCCGTTGGTGGTTTGATGCCGCCAAAGCCAATGGTGCTAAATATGATGTGATAGGATTATCATATTATCCTTACTGGTTGGATGGAAATCCTGATTATGCATTATCAATCACTGATTTAGGAAATAACCTGAAAGATATGGCTTCCAGATACGGAAAAGAAGTAATGGTAGTAGAAGTAGGTGGCGAAGACACAAAAGTGCAAAATACCTACGACATGTTGATAGCCGTTCAGAAAAAAGTAAAAGAAGTTCCTGATAATAAAGGTTTAGGTGTTATATATTGGGAACCAGAAGGAGCCAGAAGCTGGAGTCATTACGGATTAAGTGTGTGGGGCAACGACGGAAAACCAAATGCTGCTTTAAATGCGTTTAAATAATATGAAATTACATGAAAAACAATTTTATAACTGTATTTTTTATTGCTTTCCTGTTTAATTCATTGGTTTTTAGTGAAGAAACCACAACAAATGCAGTATTTGCAAATGGTGGAGATATTAGTTGGTTGCCGGAAATGGAGAAAGAATCTAACTTCCAATTTTATAACGATAATGGCGTTGCTCAGGATTGTTTTCAAATACTGAAAGATCATGGAATCAATACCATTCGCCTCCGTACCTGGGTAAACCCGAATATGACTGATTGGAAAAACGGGCATTGTAGTACAGCCGAAACTGTAGCTATGGCAGTTCGGGCTCAAAAATGGGGAATGCGGGTTATGATTGACTTTCATTACAGTGACACCTGGGCAGATCCGAGCCATCAGGTGAAACCGGCAGCATGGGTTGGACATGATTTTGCAACTTTATTGAATGATTTATATAATTATACATACGGAGTTATGACTGCTTTAAATACAGCCGGAGTAACTCCTGAATGGGTTCAGGTGGGAAATGAAACTTCAGGTGGTATGGTTTATCCCGAAGGAAGTACAAGTAATTGGTCTCAATTAGCACAACTTATAAATAAAGGCTACGATGCCGTAAAAGCGGTAAGTCCAACCACCAAAGTCATTTTGCATATTGATCAGGGAAATAACAACAGTCGATTTCGTAACTGGTTTGATAATGCAAAGTCCTATGGTGCAAAATACGATGTGATTGGTATGTCCTATTATCCGTACTGGCTGAGTGGAAGCCCTGATTATACACTATCAATCAATAGTTTGGGGGCTAATTTAAATGATATGGTAACGCGTTACGGAAAAGAAGTAATGGTGGTGGAAGTAGGGGGTCTTGATACAAACGCTCAAAATACTTATGAAATGCTTACTGCAGTTATAAATAAAGTAAAAGTTGTACCCAATAATAGTGGTCTTGGTGTGATTTACTGGGAACCTGAAGGTGCCCGTAGTTGGAGTGGTTATGCACTAAGCGCATGGGGAAGTAATGGAAGACCCACCATTGCATTGAATGCCTTCAATATTCTTACTGCCATAGATAGTCCTACAGAATCAAAATTAAAAATGAGACAAGATATTCAAAACCACACCTTAAATTTTGATACCGACCTTTCCAAAATAGAAATTATTTCTATGAATGGAATGAAGATTGAATCTGTTTCAAATACTAGTTCTATCTCAACTGGCAATTTAATTAAAGGCTTCTATTTGATTAAAACAACTATTACCAATTCAAATAATTCAACTATTTTCAAATTCAATTGTAATTGAATCGAAATCAAATATTTTAATACATGAAAAGGATTATCCTTACGATTTGTTTGTTCCCAATATTTATTTTTGCTCAAAACAGCAGACAAACTATAAACTTTAATGCCGATTGGCAATTTTGTAACCAGGAAGATCTTACCGCCTCGGAAAGTAGTTTACCAAACGAAACCAATTTTGCTTACACTGACTGGCAAACTATTACTTTACCGCATACTGCGAAAATTGAACCCTTGGTTGTGAAAGAACCCTGGGTAGGAGTAAGCTGGTACAAAAAAGATTTTGTGGCAAAACCCGAATGGAAGAACAAAAAGGTTTTTATCGAGTTCGAAGCCGCTATGCAACAAGCTGAAGTGTGGTTAAACGGCAAATTATTGGTCACACATTATGGCGGATATCTTCCTTTTACCATCGACATAAGCGATCAAATCGCTTACGAAAAATCCAATCGGATTATCGTAAAAACCGATAATCAAGACAATGCGGATATACCACCCGGAAAACCAATCAAAACCCTGGATTTTTGTTATTTCAGCGGTATTTATCGAAATGTTTCGCTTATTGTTACTAATCCATTACAAATTACTGATGCTGTGAACACAAATCTTCCTGCTTCCGGAGGAGTTCGTGTTTGGTTTCCAAAGGTATCAAAAGATTCAGCTACTATTGCAGTTTCAACGCATGTCAGAAACGAAAATGACTCTCAAAAAGAATTCATTTTGAACTATAAATTGATGGATAAATCGGGTAGGGTAGTTGAAACCGCAATATCACCAAAACAAATACTGCGAGGAAACAAAGATATTAATGTATTGCAAAATATTCAGGTTGCAAATCCGTCGCTTTGGCATCCAAGCCATCCGAGTCTTTATACATTACAAGTAAGTATAACCGAAAATAATATTGTAACTGATAATTTTAGTACGAGAATCGGTATACGAAAATTTGAAATAATCAACGAACGATTAACGATTAATGGCGAACCATTGTTATTGGTTGGTACTAATCGTCATCAGGAATATCCATATATTGGCAATGCTTTATCGAATAATGCACAATACCGCGATGCTTTGAAAATAAAAGAAGCAGGATTCAATATCGTACGCTTGTCGCACTATCCGCAATCTCCAGCGTTTATGGATGCCTGCGACGAATTAGGAATTCTAACCATTGCATCCATTCCCGGTTGGCAATTCGTAGGAAAAGAAACATTTATGCAACGGTCTTATCAGGATGCGCGTGATTTGATCCGTAGAGACAGAAACCACGCCTGTGTGGCGATATGGGAACTTTCGTTAAATGAATCACCTATGCCTGATAATTTTATGCAGCAAATGGTTGCCATTGCCAAAGAAGAATCACCTGAATCGAAATTAATAACTTGCGGTTGGATAAATAAGTTTTACGATGTGTATATTCCTGCACGACAACATGCTAAATATCCAAACTATTGGAAAAATTATAAAGGAAATACACCTTTGTTTACCGGCGAATACGGTGACTGGGAATATTTTGCACAGGATGCCGGACTCAACCAAGCTGGTTATGCCGGACTAAAAAGCGACGAACGCACCAGTCGACAATTGCGGGGTGATGGAGAGAAAAGACTTCTTCAACAAGCCACAAATTTTCAGGAAGCGCATAATGACAATCTAATAAATCCTCATTTGGGCGATGCCAACTGGTTGATGTTCGATTACAACCGCGGTTACTCCCCGGATATTGAATCGTCGGGTATTATGGATATTTTTCGTTTGCCAAAGTTTGCTTATTATTTTTACAGAAGTCAAGACAAATCAGATACATCTACAACCGATTATGACAATAATCCTACCGTAAAAATTGCATCATATTGGAATTCAGTATCAGATTATCAAAATCTGAAAGTTTATTCCAATTGTGATGAAGTAGCTTTGTATCTGAACAATAAACTTATTGAGCGTAAGACCTATAAAAAAGACAATATTTCGGAACAACTATCATTCCCGCCTTACATATTCAATATTAAGAAGTATGAAGCCGGACAATTAATAGCCGTTGGTTATATAAATAATAAAGCAGTTAATCAGGATGTTATTTCTACTGCAGGCAAACCTGCTTATGTGAAATTGACTTACGATCGAAGTGGAAAATCCTTAAAAGCAGATGGAGCTGATGCAGTATTTGTTTATGCTACAATTTATGATGCAAAAGGAAATCCCGTTTTTGAATCGGATGCTTCTGTTCGGTTTATTATAAAAGGAAACGGAAAACTGATTGGTCAAAATCCGATAAAAGCCGAAGCAGGCATAGCTACTATACTTTTACAAGCCGGCAACAAGCCGGCTAGTATCACACTGGATGCTAGAGTTGATGGATTGAAACAGGGTAAAATTAAAATTCTTACAATAAAATAATTCAATGTTTCTATAAAGAAGTCTGTTAATGAATTCTTGAGATTTCATTTCCGAAATAATTGGGATGTTCTTTATCATTGTTTAATCTATAATTTTTTCTAGTTTCTTCAGATATTGTATTTAAGTAAAATGATATTGTTTTTTTTTCTAAATAAATCCGAACCAAATCTACGTTTATTTGTTCATTGTATATAACCACAACTTAAATACAATGAACAAGATTCGATCCATTGAACAAATAATTGCTCCTCCTGCACCACATATGGTGGGCGATGGATTTTGGGTCCATAATTTCTTGCCGGGTAGCAGAACCCTTAATTTGCAACGTATGAGTCCGTTCTTTTTGATGGATTATGGTGCAAAAAAAGAATTTCATCCAACTGGCAAACCACGAGGTGTTGGTGTGCATCCGCACCGTGGTTTCGAAACTGTAACTATTGCATATCATGGCAAAATAGCGCATCACGACAGTGCCGGAAACAGCGGCGTAATTAAAGAAGGTGATGTACAATGGATGACCGCTGCAGCAGGTGTGTTGCACAAAGAATATCATGAAAAAGAATGGAGTAAGAAAGGTGGAATAATGCAAATGGTTCAATTATGGGTTAACCTTCCTGCAAAATATAAAATGAGTAAGCCCAAATATCAGTCTCTTGAACATAAGAAATTTAGTAAATTTGAATTACCCGACAAACAAGGTGTAGTAGAAGTTATAGCCGGAAATTACATGAAAGTAAAGGGTGCTGCTTTTACCTTCACACCCATTGAAATGTACAATGTACGTGTAAATAAAGGTGCGGTTGTAAATTTCTCTTTTCCGGAAGATTTTAACACCGGATTTTTGATAATTGAAGGCAATGTGAAACTGAACGATAAAAAAGTCACGACAGATCATTTTGTGCTTTTTGCAAACGATGGAACGGATATTAACCTTGAAGCAACTGAAGATGCTATTGTACTTGTATTAAGTGGTCAACCGATCAACGAACCTATTGAGTCTTATGGTCCGTTTGTTATGAATACCAAAGAAGAAATTATGCAGGCTTATGAAGATTTAAATAAAGGGAAATTTGGACAACTTGAGGACTGAAATTTATCAACTTCTTCATTCTAAAATAACAAACTTTTTGAACTCTTCAATCCTAAATCCCCGAAACGCAAAACACAATACATGATTATTTCTTCCCCAAAAATGCCAGTTCTATTTGTAGGTCACGGCAATCCGATGAATGCCATAGAAGAAAACAATTTTACCAAAACCTGGAAACAAATAGGTATTAATATTCCCATACCACAATCCATTCTCTGTATTTCAGCTCATTGGGAAACTCGTGGCACATACTTAACTGCCATGTCTCAGCCACGCACCATTCACGACTTTGGTGGTTTTCCACGCGAACTCTTCGAAGTGCAATATCCGGCACCAGGAAATCCGGCTTTGGCAGTAGATATAAAACAAAAATTAAGTCAGGGCGAAGTCGAATTGGACTATTCAGAGTGGGGACTCGACCATGGCGCCTGGAGCGTTATTAAACATATTTATCCAAAAGCTGATATTCCTATCGTTCAATTGAGTCTTAATCATAATCAAAGCCCGAAATATCATTACGAATTGGCTAAAGAACTGGCTTTTCTTCGTCAAAAAGGCGTACTGATTATCGGAAGTGGCAACATAGTTCACAATCTGAGAAAGGTGGATTGGAACAATATGGATTCTGGTTTCGATTGGGCACTTGAAGCCAACGAACAGATGAAATCATGGATAGCAGATGGAAATCATCAAGAATTAATCAACTTTCAAAAACAAGGAAAAGCTTTTGACTTAGCTATTCCAACAACAGAACATTACCTTCCACTGCTTTATACCCTTGCTTTGCAAGATAAATCAGATGAAATTTCCTTTTTCAACGACGAATTGGTTATGGGATCTTTGTCGATGACAAGTGTGATGATTGGATAATGCACAGAAGCAAAGAGCAAGAGGCAAAGAGTGGTATTCCTTACTAACTACACTTTACAATTGCTATTCCCATTGGCAAATACACGCTAATACTTCACTTCAATACTTCATTTATTTCCTCTTACTTATTACCTCTGATTTCTGATTTTTTTCATATATTTGCATTCAAAAAAATATATGGTCAAAACTTCCTCTTCACGTCTTCATGTAGTAGATGCCTTGCGTGGTTTTGCAATTGTTTCCATAATGTTATTGCACAATATCGAACACTTTGATTTTTATTACACTCCGACTAATCTACCCTATTGGATGATCCCTTTGGATAAAGGCATTTGGGACACGCTATTTTTCTTGTTTGGAGGTAAATCTTATGCAATTTTCGCTTTACTTTTCGGTCTTACATTTTTTATACAATCTGATAATCAGGGGAAAAAAGGAAAAGATTTTCGCGGTCGGTTTGCTTGGCGATTACTGCTTTTATTGGGTTTCGGATTGTTCAATTCCTGTTTTTATGAAGGTGATATACTCTTCATTTACGCTATTATAGGATTTGCACTTATTCCTGTTGCCAAATTAAATAACAAAATAGTATTTATTATTGCACTAATCCTAATGTTACAACCATTCGAGTGGTATAACTTTTTTATAGGATTGCGTAACCCGGACTCAATGATGACTAATCCAGTTTCTTGGGCTTACTTTGGAAAATTGGGAGAATACATTCCTGGCAATTCATTCTTGGTTACGGTGTGGGGAAATCTGACCAATGGAAAACTAGGTGTACTTAACTGGACATGGGAAAATGGACGAGTTCTCCAGACTGCGTCACTATTTATGCTTGGTATGTTAGCCGGAAGAAAGAAACTCTTTGTTTCATCAGACGAAAGCAAACTTTTTTGGATCAGAACATTATTTATTGCGTTTTTGGCCTTTATTCCTTTATTTATTGTAAAGAATGGATTGAGTCACTGGTTGGAAAGTGAAGCTATCCGTCGACCATTGATAACCATTTTTTCATCCTTGTCTAACATGGCTTTTATGCTTATACTAGTTTCAGGTTTTGTAATCATTTTCGATAAACTTTCTGGTGGTTTTCTCAAGATTTTCTCTTCTTTTGGGCGAATGAGTTTGTCAAATTATGTTATGCAATCTATGCTGGGTTCTTTTATTTATTATGGTTTTGGGATGGGTTTATACAAATACACAGGCGCAACGTATTCGATTCTTATTGGGCTTGGGCTGGCAACCTTACAATGGTTATTCTCTAATTGGTGGTTGAAACAACATAAGCAAGGTCCGCTCGAAACTATTTGGCACAAAGCTACCTGGATTCAATTTTAAGAGATAATTACAACTTTTAGTTTCTTATATTTTAAGTATATAAAAATCTAGAATTCACATTTAAATCTATCTTATCTTGTATAAAAGATAGATGATTTAGTTACGTTTAATTTTCCACAAAATGATTTGAACTTTTTACATATCCGTTTGTTTAAAAAATCACAAACACCTTTTAAAATAATGCTTTCAAATTATTTTTTCTTATATTTGCAATTGAAATATTTACAATTTGATTTAAAATACAAAAAATATGGTTTTTGATGAAGAAATGATTCAGCGTGTGTACGCTTCCCTCCCCGTAAAAATTAATCAAATAAAAAACAAACTTCAACGACCACTTACGCTTACGGAAAAAATTCTGTATTCGCATCTCGCTGTGAATGAACCCTTGGATAATTACCATCGAGCTGTTGATTATGTAAACTTTTCGCCTGATCGAGTGGCTATGCAAGATGCTACAGCCCAAATGGCGTTGTTGCAATTAATGAATTCGGGTAGACAAACTGTAGCAGTGCCATCCACTGTTCATTGCGATCATTTAATTCAGGCTCATGTTGCAGCTGTTGCTGACTTGCAAACTGCTAACGAAACCAATCGTGAAGTATATGATTTTTTAAGTGCAGTATCCAATAAATTCGGTATCGGATTTTGGAAACCGGGTGCCGGAATTATTCATCAAGTGGTATTGGAAAATTATGCTTTCCCCGGTGGAATGATGATAGGAACCGATTCGCATACACCCAATGCAGGTGGACTTGGCATGATAGCCATTGGCGTTGGTGGTGCCGATGCAGTAGATGTTATGGCTGGTATGCCTTGGGAATTGAAAATGCCAAAAATAATTGGCGTAAAACTCACAGGAAAACTCTCGGGCTGGGCTTCACCGAAAGATGTTATTTTAAAACTAGCTGGTATTCTTACCGTAAAAGGTGGAACCAATGCAGTAATTGAATATTTTGGCGAAGGAACAGCTTCTATTTCTGCTACCGGTAAAGGAACTATTTGTAATATGGGTGCTGAAGTGGGTGCTACCACTTCCCTTTTCCCTTTCGATGAAAAATCAGCTGCATACCTTGTAGCTACTGGTCGTGAGGTAATAGCACAAGCAGCCCGCAAAAACATACAATATCTTCAAGCTGATCCCGAAGTAGCTGCAAGACCTGAAGAATTTTACGACCGCGTTATTGAGATTAATCTTAGCGAACTAGAACCCTACATTAATGGTCCATTTACCCCGGATGCTGCTTATCCACTTTCTGAATTTGCCAAAGCAGTAAAAGAAAAAGCTTATCCTCAGGTTATGGAAGTAGGATTAATTGGCTCTTGTACAAACTCTTCATATGAAGATATGAGCCGTGCTGCCTCAGTAGTAAAACAAGCAAAAAAAGATGGATTGAAAGTTAAAGCACAATTTATTATCAATCCGGGATCGGAATTAGTACTTTACACATCAGAACGGGATGGTATTTTAGCTGAATTTGAATCGGTTGGTGGCGTGGTAATGGCGAATGCTTGCGGACCTTGTATCGGGCAGTGGAAGCGCGAAACAGAACAATCAGAACGTCCGAATTCTATTATTACTTCTTTCAATCGCAATTTTGCCAAAAGAAATGATGGTAATCCAAATACACATACTTTTATTGGTTCACCCGAAGTAGTTGCAGCATTGACTATTGCAGGCGATTTGTGTTTTAATCCGATGACTGATACATTATTGAATGAAAAAGGTGAGCATGTAAAACTTCAAGAACCAACCGGTTACGAATTACCTCCCAAAGGTTATGATGTAAAAGATGCCGGCTATATGGCTCCTACAAATAATGGCAGTGAAATACACATCAACCCTCAATCGCAACGTTTACAAATTTTAGAACCTTTTGCTGTCTGGGATGGAAAAGATCTTTTAGAACAAGCTTTGCTTATCAAAACCAAAGGAAAATGTACTACTGACCACATTTCCATGGCTGGCCCCTGGTTACGTTTCCGTGGTCACATTGATAATATTTCTGACAATATGCTTATTGGTGCTGTAAATGTATTCAACGAAAAAACCAACAATGTACTTGATCCACAAACGGGTGAGTATTTAAGTGTTCCTGGTTTGGCTCGTAAATACAAAGCGCAACAAATTGGTTCGGTTGTGGTGGCTGAAGAAAACTATGGTGAAGGATCATCACGTGAACATGCAGCCATGGAACCACGATTCTTAAATGTGAAGGCCATTATTGTAAAGTCCTTCGCCCGTATTCATGAAACAAATTTGAAAAAACAAGGTATGCTGGCGTTGACTTTTGTTGAAAAAAATGATTACGACAAAGTGCGCGAAGACGACAAAATAAGCATACTCGGCTTAACTGATTTTAAACCAGGCAAACGACTCCTTGTAAATCTGCATCACAGTGATGGAACTATAGACCAATTTGAAGTTGCACACACCTACAACCAGGCTCAAATTGATTGGTATAAAGCCGGAAGTGCACTGAATGCCATGAGTAAAATTAGTAAACAATAAATTAATAAATATATGAAATAAAAAAATTCTTATGGAAAAAAAATTTTTGATTTATAAGCTTTCGGAGTCTATAAAAAGAACCAGTAAGATTGATAAAGAACTTTTTACGAAGTTCGGAGTTAAACGCGGACTACGCAATGAAGATCATTCGGGTGTATTGGCAGGACTAACGCGTGTAGGTGACGTTGTAGGTTACGACCGCCAGGACGATGGAAAATTAAAAGCTATTCCGGGTAAACTTTTTTATCGGGGTATCGACGTGGAAGATTTGGTTCATGGCATTCAAAATGACAATCGCTTAGGCTTTGAAGAAACTGCATTTTTGTTGCTTTCGGGATCACTTCCGGATAGTGAAGAACTGGATACTTTTCACAAAGTGCTGACTGAAACCATGCCGTTAGATCATCGTGCTACTATGAGTATTCTGGCGTTACAAGGCAAAAACATTATGAATATTCTGGCACGAAGCGTGCTTGAACTTTACACTTATGATGAAGATCCGGATAATATCTCGAAAGATAATCTTATCCGTCAGTCTATAAATCTGATAGCAAAATTTCCTACTATTATTGCTTATGCATACAATGTACTTCGTCATTCTCAACAGGGACTATCGTTGCATGTTCGCCATCCGGATGATAATAAATCGGTAGCTGAGAATTTTCTATACATGATGAAAGGTAGTAATAAATACACAGAGTTAGATGTTAAGATACTTGATTTGGCACTTATTCTTCATGCAGATCACGGTGGTGGTAATAACTCTACTTTTTCAGTGCGCGTGACAAGTTCTACTGAAACAGATACTTATTCTGCTATTGCTGCCGGTATCGGTTCACTGAAAGGTCCGCTTCACGGGGGTGCCAACGTAATGGTAAATGCCATGCTTGATGACATGAAAAAAAATGTAAAAAACTGGAAAGACACAAAAGAAGTAGACGCTTATCTGTTGAAAATTTTGAATAAAGAAGTTTTTGATAAAACAGGCTTGATTTATGGCATAGGACATGCTGTTTATACTATAAGTGATCCACGCGCAGGATTATTGAAAGAAATGGCCCGCGATCTTGCCAAAGAAAAAGGGTTGGAAAAAGAATTTGATTTCATGGATTTGATTGAAGATCGTTCTATTAAAGTATTTATGAAGTACAAAGGTGACAGTGTTAAACAAACCTGTATCAATGTAGATTTCTATTCTGGTTTTGTGTATGAAGCCATCGGACTTCCGAAAGAAGTATTTACACCATTATTTGCAATGGCACGTATCGTTGGATGGACAGCTCATCGCATTGAAGAACTTAATTTCAGCAGCAAACGAATCATTCGCCCTGCATATAAAAACGTTCGCGAAAAGCAAGGGTTTGTTCCGATGTTAGAAAGATAAAAAAAATAGCCCCATAACCCTCAATGGGGCTTCATTTTTTTTAATACAGTTCTCCTTTCGGGGGTCGGGGAGCTTTTTAAATATGAACAAAATTAAAGTAATAAATCCCGTTGTTGAACTTGACGGAGATGAAATGACCAGAATAATTTGGGCATTTATAAAAGAACAACTTATCCTTCCATACCTGGATCTGGATATTAAATATTATGATTTAAGTATAGAAAATCGTGATTTAACAAACGATCAGGTGACTATCGACTCAGCAAATGCTATCAACAAATATAATGTTGGTATTAAATGTGCTACTATTACACCCGATGAAGCTCGGGTAGAGGAATTTGGGTTGAAAAAAATGTGGAAATCACCAAACGGAACTATCCGAAATATTATTGGCGGAACTGTTTTTCGTGAACCAATTGTGATGAACAATGTTCCTCGTTACGTGCAAGGCTGGACAAAACCCATTGTTATCGGCCGTCACGCGTTTGGTGACCAATACAAAGCTACTGACGTCGTTATTAAAGGCAAAGGAACATTGAAGATGACTTTTACCAATGAAGCAGGCGAAACAAAAGAATGGGAAGTATACAATTACGAAGGTGATGGGGTGGCCATGGCTATGTACAATACCGACGAATCGATTTATGGCTTTGCCCGTTCATCATTTCAGTTTGCTTTAGATAAAAAATGGCCTTTGTACCTTTCAACCAAAAATACGATACTGAAAGCGTACGATGGTCGATTCAAAGACATCTTCCAGGAAGTGTATGAAAATGAATTTAAAACTGCATACAAAGAAGCCGGAATAACTTACGAACATCGTTTAATTGACGATATGGTGGCTGCTTGTATGAAATGGAATGGTGGTTTTGTTTGGGCCTGTAAAAATTATGATGGTGATGTCCAGTCGGATACGGTAGCACAAGGTTTTGGCTCATTAGGTTTAATGTCGTCTGTTCTTATAACACCAGATGGCAAAACTGTGGAAGCTGAAGCTGCTCACGGAACAGTAACACGTCACTACCGTCAACATCAACAAGGTAAAGAAACTTCAACAAATCCGATTGCTTCCATTTTTGCTTGGACACGTGGATTGATGCATCGCGGTAAATTAGATAATAATCCTGCGTTGGTAAATTTCTGTGAAAAACTGGAACAAGTCTGTATTGAAACTGTAGAAGCCGGTGAAATGACCAAAGATTTGGCAGTACTTATTCATGGCGATGGTGTTACAAATGCAAACTACCTCAGCACCGAAGGCTTTTTGGCAGCTTTGAAGCGTAATTTGGATGTAAAACTAGGATAATACAAAAGTGGTAATTAAACAAGAAGAGACGTGATTAATCACGTCTCTTCTTGTTTAAATTCAAATTACCTTGAGTAATTAATTTATGATTTAAATTTCTATCTTCTTATCCTTATTTGGATAGCATTTTCGATGGGTTTCTCACTAAAGAAAATCAGGTAACCACCACCACCGGCACCACTTACTTTCCAACCCAAGACATCTTTTTTATACAGTTCTATTTGTTCTAAAATATCTGGTGAAACCATATTAGGAAACATGTTAATTTGTGCTTCAAAACTGTCCGTCATAGCTTTACCTACTGCTTGTGCATCCTGTTGCTGCAACGCTTTCCAACAAGTTTCTGTAGCTTCACTCAGCCACATAGCTCCTTTTTCATCTATTTTCGTATTGGCCAATACATCATAGCCTTCGTGACGGGGATAAAGCGGAATCATCCAGAGGCGTTGTTCTATCCAATCGAGCAATCCCGATACTTGTACACTTTGAATATCAGAAGGCCAATAACCACCTTCATAATAAAATTTATTCAATCCCGGCATGGTGATTCCAAGTGAATCCTGCGAACCACTTACATATTTTGTTCCGGGTGGATTTTCGAAGCAGAATAACGTTTTGGCAAGTTTTTCAGTGTCGCCTTCAGGAATATCGGTTTGCCAAAGTTCAATGGCTTTTTTTCGACTGCTGGTAGACATTCCACTCCGGTCGTTGAATTCAAAATCAGGTTCAATACAGATGGTTAACACTGACCCACTTGCATATTTACTTACATACGGTTGATCGAGCCAACCACCTGCTAAATCAATACGATAAGGAATTTTGCATTCCTGGCGTAAAGCTGTAGTTGAACGAGCCGGTAAATTGCCATGAGGTACACGTTTACTTACCACATACTCTATCTCCATTTCTTTGCATAATGTTTCTTTCTGAGGTGTATGTCCATCAGCATTTACAAAAAAGATATCTGGTTGCAATGCTTTTAATTCATCCAAAAAATCAAGCAACCCATTTCCCCTGTTTATCCAGGCATCTCTAACAACCTTCAGTGATTTAACCATATACAATCGTTCAGCATCCGAATTGATCGTTTTTCTGGCTTTCAAATCATTGATGGTTTTGTCAGAACCAATGCCTACATACAAATCGCCCAACTGAGCGGCTTCTTCAAAAAATGCTACGTGTCCACTGTGTAACATATCATAGCAACCGCTTACAAATACTTTTTTTGCCATTATGAATAGTAAATAGTTAATTTAGCCTTTCTTGATTATTTTCCAAAACGTAAGAAAAATAATTTTAAAATACTCCATTACACTTTGATTGTTTATATATTTCATATTTAAACGAATTTTATGCGGCATAATTTCTTCAACATAAGTCCTCTCTGGATTAGCAGCCTTACCCAATATCACATTTTCATCCACATATTCAATGGAAGCGTAATCGGTTATTCCCGGGCGCACACTTAAAACCTTCATTTGATCAGAATTATAAAGTGCCACATACTTTGGAACTTCAGGTCGGGGGCCGACTAAACTCATTTCACCCTTTATTATATTTAAAAGTTGAGGTAGTTCATCTAATTTTAAATGACTAATAATAATTCCAATACGGGTCATTCTGGTATCATATCCTCCCACTGTAATAAGCCCTTTTTTATCTGATCCAATACGCATTGAACGAAATTTGATCAATCTAAATTCGACATCATTCCTACCCACTCTATTTTGCAAATAAAACCCACTTCCTTTGCTTTCAATAACTATTAATAGATAAATTATTAAAAACAAGGGCAATAAAAGAATAATCCCAATAATAGAAAATACAATATCAAAAAGTCTTATCATTTTTTTTGAACTATTTTTGTAGATGCATTTTTTATTGTTTCAATAACGAAATCAACCTCTTCATTTGTTAATTGAGGATAAATAGGCAAAGAAATTTCGCATGAATAATTTTTATATGACACAGGATAATTAACAATATTAAAACCCTGTTCTTTGAAAAAACTAAGCATAGGCATAGGAATAAAATGTACATTTACAGCTATTTCATGATTAGCTAATTCTTGCATCATTTCGTCACGTTGTTCTTCTGTAATATCTTTAATTCTAAGGGCATAAATATGATATGAAGATTCTTTTATTTCAGTAGATCTCGGGGGAAGAATTGCCCACTCAAAATTAGAAAAATTACTATTATAATATTCAAAAATTCTTTTTCTTTGATTTAATAGTGAATGATATTGACGCATTTGAGCTAGACCAATGGCTGCATTTACATCAGGCATGTTAATTTTCATTCCTAATCCAACAATATCATATCGCCAACCTCCAACTTTCGATTTTGAGAAGGCATCTTTTGTTTGACAATTTAACGACATCATTCTTAACTCTTTGTAAAGTTCAAGATTCTCAAATGGACTGGGTAAATTTAAACATATAGCTCCACCTTCTGCTGTTGTAATATTTTTTACTGCATGTAAAGAGAAAATTGTAACATCCACCTCTGTTCCAATATTTTGCCCTTTATATTTTGCACCTAGAGAATGAGCTGCATCAGTAAGTACTAAAATTCTACCTAATTGTTGTTGAATTTTTGATGTTGGTTTAAATAAATCATTGATTTTCTTCTCTTTTACAATAGCCATTATTTCTTCGTAATCACAAGGCCATCCAGCAATATCAACTGGAATTATTGCTTTAGTTTTTGTTGTAATAGCATTACGTATAGCATCAGTTGATATATTCAAATCATCAGAAATATCAACCATAACTGGTTTTGCACCTGCATGTAATACGGCAAAAGCTGTTGCACAATAAGTATATGCAGGAACAATCACTTCATCACCTTCTTTTAAACCCAACCAGTGAAGCATTAATATAGCTCCTGAAGTCCAGGAATTTACACATAAAACTGCTTGAGATTTTGTAAAATTACATATTTCATCTTCAAGTGCTTTAACCTTTGGTCCGGTAGTAATCCAACCTGATTTTAAAGTGTCAACAACTTCATTAATAACTGCATCATCAATGTAGGGTGGAGAAAAACTTACTTTCATTATTTATCTGTTAATTTGAACGTTGATTTTTTTCTTAAAAATTATCTTATATATTCCAATTAAATATCCAAAACCATAGCTAATATGAATGACTATAAAGATTAATGGTATAAAGATAATCAATTTCCAATCATTTTCTATTAACGCGGACTTTATTGAAAAAAAAGACGCTAATATTAAATAAAATCCTAATATAAATATGTACACTAAAAACAATATTTTCGAAAATATTGAAACAATGGCTCCAACTATTAAGCCCAATACAAAAAAAACCGGGAAAAATTGCCGTATTGTTGCCGGAGCCCCTAATTTTTTATTAACCAATGGTTTGAACAATCCATATTGATAAAACATCTTTGACATCTTTTGAATACTATCACGTGCTATATAATTAATAACCAAATGAGGAATTAAAAATATCTTACCACTATTTTTAATAAGTCTACCATTAAACTCGTCATCCTGATTACGGGTCAATTCTTCATCAAAAAAGCCAATTTTATCAAAAATCTCTCTACGATAACATCCAAAAGGCACTGTATCTGTTTCCATTATTTCTGTTGCACCAACTTTATGTTTCGAATTTCCAACTCCGAATTTATGACTCGAACCAAAAGCAATGGCCTTACATATTGAATTATTCTTTGCTGGCAACGTATTCCATACAGCCCCAACATTATCTGCATTCAATTCATAAAGATATTTTACAAGTTCAGAAATATAATTTTTGGGATATTCACAATGACCATCAAGCCGAATTATTACATCTCCTTTCGATGCTTTTATTCCTAAATTCAGTCCAAAAGGTACAACTTTATATGGATTAACAATTAATTTTATAAAAGAATAAGATTGAGTATAAACTTTTACTTTCTCAAGCGTGTCATCTGTGCTCATACCATCTACAAGTATGAATTCATACAATTCTCTTGGATAATCCTGACTCAATATTGAGTCAATACATTTTTCAATAAATTTTCCTTCATTAAATATAGGACAAATTATTGAAACTTGTTTATTGAACATATAATTTTTAATTTATTATTTCTTAAAAATAGTCTTTAGAGAAAACACAATTAATATTTAACTCTTCAACATCATTTCCTTCATTCAATCTAAATCATAACTTAGTAAATCTATTTCAAATAAAACATAATTTAACAAAGAAATGCATAAAAAAAAATAAGTACGCCACATGATTTTAACAAATATTCTTTGTCAATTTAAAAGCAGATTGCTCATATTTGTAAACAGCTTTTGATGGTATCTTATTCATTGTAGAATGTTCATTATGAATTACACACAAAGTGCTTAAATAATATATTTTCCCTCCTGATTCTCTTATTTGCTTTGCAAAAAGGAATTCTTCTCCCATCAAAAAACTTGAATTAACTAAAAAAAAATTATTATTAAAATACGACTTTGTAAGAACATAACAAGCACCGTGTCCAGCAAATATAAATTGAGATTTTTCATATTCTTTTCTGTCTTTGTCTGATTTTCCTATATTCAAAATGGCAGTAACTAAGTAAATTAATTTTGCAATACGATAATTTGAATATAAAATATAATATAATAACTTTCTAGTTTTCGACGTACCATTGATTGAATATGGATTTTGATGTATTCCATTAGTTTTAATGATATTGGGTGCTAAAACATATGTGTAGGCTGTTATTTCAGTATTCATTAATGTTTCAAAATAACTTTCGTCAAATAATAAATCATTATTTCCAATAGTTATAAAATCAAAGCTTTGAATATCTTTCTTAAGATATTTCAATCCAACGTTTAATGCCCCAAAATAACCCAAATTTTGGGGTTCAAACAAAAAAACAACTTGATTTCTTTGTGATTGTTGTCTCGATTGCCAATCAGTTAATTTTTTTTTTTCTGATTTATCTGAATTATTATCAACAATCAAAATTGTAGAATTATAATTACAACCCAAAATAGAATTTATACAATTAATAGTCAATTGTGAGTTGTCATAATTAACGTGCATAAAGGCAAAATGCAAATTATTATTGTTTTTTGTCATATTATTTTGTTGTT
>Ga0209540_10000209_pt1 | contig 68739 bp, 82 predicted proteins | sample BarGraIncu01121A_FD_184501 | JGI IMG/M metagenome (GOLD analysis project Ga0209540, IMG submission 184501) | Arctic peat soil microbial communities from Barrow, Alaska - Barrow Graham LP Incubations 011-21A (SPAdes) (version 2) | ecosystem: Environmental > Terrestrial > Soil > Wetlands > Peat... | reverse complement strand
GGTTCAATTTTGAAGCTAATTTCTTCAATTGGTAAAAATTCAGATACAGTTGGAAAATCTCTTTTTAATTGAGCTAGTTTTTTTCCCGTTTTATCTCGATTAGCTAATCCTGCTAAACATCCAGTTACAATAATTTTAGTTTTTTTATGATCTACAGATTTACGATCAAATTTATTAATTTCATCAATCAATCCATAAACTCTATTTTCGGCTGATTCTCGAATAATACAGGTATTAATCACCACTAAATCAGCTTCTTTCCAACTATCTACTTCTTTATATCCCTTATTCCAATAGAAAGTTTTAATTCTTTCTGAATCGGCAGTATTTCCAATACACCCAAAAGTTTTAATAAAAATTTTCTTAGAGGAATTTAGCATTGCCCATTTTATCAAATTTACTTTAAAAGAAAAAATAAAATGGTAAACTAACTTATGGCCGATTTAAATTTAAACCAAACCTTAGCTAAAAGTACTCCTTCTTCTATTACTCCAGTTGATAATCCACCAAAAGATAATCCTTCACAATATGATGAAGTTTTAAATCAATATTCCCAATCAAAACCAGAAGAAACTATTTCAAAACCAGAATCTAAACCTAATTCATGGACAGAAAATCTTCCAAAATCAGAACCAGAAATTAAAACCGAAACAGAATCCATTCCAGAAACACCAATAGAAACAACTTTAATTACTGAACCAACTCTTCAACCAGAAATCACTCCAGAAACAGAGATTAAAACCGAACCAGTTATTCCAGAACCATCAATAGAAGAATCAGTTGAAGAACCTGAGATTCAACCAGAAATAACTTTGGAACCAGAAAGTGAAACATTTTTAAAACCTCAACCAGAAATTGAAGTTACTCCAGAACCCCTTTATTCTCAAAAAACTCCAGATCAAATCAAACAAGAAATTAGTCAAATTTTAGATGGTACTTCCACTGATTCAGCTTCAAATATTATTCCTCCAGTCAAATCAAAAACCAATATTTTTCAAATCCTTCTTGTTTTATCTTTAATTATCTTTTTAATTGTTGTTAGTGCTGTAGTTTATTTTGTCTTTTTTAATAAAACTGCCAGCGATAATAGTGACAACTCTATAATTGAAACCATTACTCCAACTCCAATTTCTTCAGTAACTTGTACTCTCAACGATAAAACTTATAAGGTCGGGGAAAGCTTTCCATCTGCTGATGGGTGTAATACCTGTAGTTGTACTGAAGATAGTTCCATTGTTTGTACTTCAATGGCCTGTGAATCAACCAAATCCGCCACTCCAACGGTTACAAAATCTGCTACAACTTCATCAAAAATAAAAGTAATTCCAACCCCAACTCCTTAACCTAAACCTGCTTGTTGATAATACTTGACAAAGGCTTTATAATGTCCCTATTCGGTCGAGCCGTTGGAACATAACTCGTCCCTTTTTTTAATAATTAAATTTGTTTGATGCCTTCTATTAAAAGAATTCAATGGGGTAAAAAATACCCAAACCTTCCTAAGTTAGATTTAATTAATATTCAAAAAGAATCCTGGAAAGATTTCTTAGACCGAGAACTAAAAGAGACTGTTCAATCCATCTCTCCTATCTCAGACTACACCGGTAACAACTGGCAGCTTGAACTCGGTTCTCTTACCTATGATCCAATCAACGTTTCCCCAGATTTAGCCAAAAGAAAAGGCTTAAATTACACTATCCCCGTTAAAGTTAAAGCTATTCTTACCAATAAAAGAACTGGTACTGTAAAAGAAGAAGAAGTCTTTTTCTTAAATCTTCCAACCATGACTGATGAAGGAACCTTCATTGTTAATGGTATTGAAAGAGGAGTTATTAATCAATTAGTCCGATCTCCTGGTGTTTATTTCACTGGTGAAAATGATCCAGCTACTGGTAAAACTCTTTACAATGCTGAAATCCGTCCAGTTCGTGGTTCTTGGTTAGAATTTTTCGTCGGTAAAAAAGACGTTATTTTCGCCAGAATCGATCGTAAAAAGAAGTTCCCAGCTACTATTATTTTAAGAGCTGCTTGTCAGATGTCTGATAAACAAATGATCTCCGAATTTGGTGATTATATTTCTCACACTCTTCAAGCTGATATTGCTAAAACTCCAGAAGAAGCTATTTTGGAATTCTACCGAAAACTTCGTCCAGGTGAACCTGTCGTTTTAGAAAATGCTCAAAAATTCTTCAATGAAAGATTTTTTGATTTACGTACTTATGAATTAGGTAATGTCGGTCGTTACAAAATCAATAAAAAATTTAAATCTACTTTTGATGATACCAATAAAGAAAATTGGATTATTAAAAAAGAAGATTTAATTTCTACTATTAAGTATTTAGTTCAACTCCAAAGAGGAGATGTTACTAAGCTTGATGATATTGATAGTCTTGCTAATCGTCGTCTTCGACGTTGTGGTGAAATAGTTTCTCAAATTGCTATTCGTCCAGCTTTAGCTAGATTCGAAAGAATGGTTAAAGAAAGAATGAGTTTAATTTCTACTAAAGAAAAGCCAACTCCTTCTCAAATGATCAATCCTCAACCATTAATTTCCGCTTTAAATACTTTCTTCAGATCCAATCAATTATCCGCTATTCTCGATCAAACTAATCCATTATCCGAACTTGACCTTCTCCGAAGAGTCACTGTTGTTGGTGTTGGTGGTTTAACTAGAGAACGTGCTGCTTTCTCAATTCGTGATGTTCATAGCTCTCAATATGGTCGTATCTGTGCTGTTAGATCTCCAGAAGGTCCAAACATTGGTTTGGTTACTTACCTTGCTCTCTATGCTCAAGTTAATAAATATGGCTTCTTAGAAGCTCCTTTTAGAACTCTTGAAAAGAACAAAGGTGGCTATTCTATTTCTAATGAGTATGTTTTCTTAGATGCTGACGATGAATATGATAAAAAAATCACTCATTTAGGTATTAAATTTGACGAAAACGGTATCACTAAACAAGAATGGGTTCCTATTCGTTACCAAGGTGAATTTATTGAAGGTCCAATTGACCAAGTTCAATATATCGACTTAGTTCCTAACCAAATCGTTGGTTCTTCAGCTGCTCTTATTCCATTTGTTGATCATGATGATGCTACTCGTGCACTTATGGGTTCCCACATGCAGACTCAAGCCGTTCCATTAGTTTCTCCAGAATCACCTTATGTTGGTACTGGTATGGAAGCTCCTGTTACTACTTCTATGCGTCGAACTGTTTTAGCTAACCATGCTGGAAAAGTTACCTTAGTTGATGGTAGTAAAGTTGTTATTACTCTCGATAAAAAAACTGATTTACTAACCACTAGTACTAGTGAAGTTAGTTTTGATGGAAAAACCGAAACCTACGATGTTACTAAGTTCGAAAGAACTTCACCATATGGTACTTGTTACAACCAAAAAGTTGTGGCTAATGTTGGTGACGAAGTTAAAGAAGGCGATTTATTAATTGATGGTCCATCAACTGAAAATGGTGAATTGTCTATTGGTCGAAATCTTTTAGTTGCTTATGCTTCTATCGATGGTTTATCTTACGAAGATTCATTCTTAATTTCCGACAGATTAGTTAAAGACGATGTCTTAACCAATGTCCAAATTTATGAATATCAAGCTCAAGTTGTTGAAACTAAACTCGGTTCAGAAGAATTAACTCGTGATATTCCAAATGTTTCTGAAACTGAATTAGCTAAATTAACTGATGATGGTGTCGTTATGATTGGTGCTATTGTTGGTCCAAATGATATTTTAGTCGGTAAAGTTGAACCTCGTGGAGAAAAAGAATTATCCGCTGAAGAAAGACTCTTAAGAGCTATCTTTGGTGAAAAAGCTCGTGAAGTTAAAGATACTTCCCTTCGTATTCCAAATGGTGAAGGTGGTGTCGTTATTAAAGTTGATGTTTTAGATAAAGAAAAAGGGGATGAACTTGATCCAGGTGTTAACAAAACTGTTAAAGTTTATGTTGCTCAAATTAGACGTATTCAAGAAGGTGATAAGATCGCCGGAAGACACGGAAACAAAGGTTGTATTTGTCGTATTATGCCTCAATATGATATGCCTAGATTAGCCGATGGTACTCCAGTTGATATGGTTATGTCACCTCTATCCGTTGTTGCTCGTATGAACTTAGGTCAGATTCTCGAAGTCACCTTAGCTTATGCTGGTTACAAACTCGGTAAAAAATATGCTGTTCCAGTTTTTGAAAAATATTCTGAAGAAGAAATTGGTGATGAAATGGAAAGAGCTGGTTTACAACGAAATGGAAAACTCCAACTTTTTGATGGACGAACCGGTGAACCATATGATCAACAATCAGTTGTTGGTATTGGTTATATTATTAAGCTTGTTCATATGGTTGATGATAAAGTTCATGCTCGTTCTACTGGTCCATACTCTTTAGTTACTCAACAACCACTCGGCGGTAAAGCCAGAATGGGAGGTCAACGTTTAGGAGAAATGGAAGTTTGGGCTCTTGAAGCTCATCGAGCTGCTCACACCTTACAAGAAATGTTAACCATTAAATCTGATGATATTGAAGGTCGTACTCATGCCTTCCAAGCCATCATTAAAGGTATGCCAATTCCAGAGCCTGCAATTCCAGAATCATTTAAGGTTCTTACTAAAGAATTAGCAGGATTAGCTTTAGATATTTCTCCAGTTGGGGTAAAAGAAACTGGTGAAATCTTCGAAGGTGAAATTGCCAGCGTTGCTGACACTACTCCTGCCGAAATTATTTCTGAAGAAATTCAAGAAGAAGTTCGAGCTACAGTTGTAGATGAAGAAGAAGGATTAACAATTGCCCAAGATTCGGGCGTATTAGATAGTTCAAAGGAGGACCAATAATGTTTAAATTTAAAAGTATGATTGAATTCAGTGGACTTCAGATTAAATTAGCTTCTCCTGAAGATATTTTATCTTGGTCACACGGTGAAGTTTTAAAACCAGAAACCATTAATTATCGTAGTTGGAGACCAGAAAAAGACGGTCTCTTCTGCGAAAAAATATTCGGACCATCAAGAGATTACGAATGTTACTGTGGTAAATACAAAAAAATTAGATTTAAAGGAGTTGTCTGTGATCGTTGTGGAGTTGAAGTCACTACTTCAAAAGTCCGCCGTGAAAGAATGGGTCATATCACCCTAGCTGCTCCTGTTACTCATCTTTGGTATCTTCGAAATACTCCATCTCCTATTGGGGTTATTCTTGATGTTCCTCAAAAAGATCTTGAATCAGTTGTTTATTTCACTAAATATTTAGTTACTTCTGTTGATGATTCCAAAAGAAAAGAATCTTTAGACAATTTGAAAGAATATTCTCAAAAGAGAATTTCTCAAATTGATGTTGATTCAAAAAAATCTTTTGATCTCAAAACTGAACAAACTGAAAAAGAAAAAGCTGAATTAGAAGCTAAAATCAAAAATAAAGATCAACTTTTCATTGCTAAAGAAGAACGTGATATCAGATTAAAGCAAGATATTCAAAAAATTGAAAATAAAGCTTTAACTGAAAAAAGTCGTATTGAAAGTTTACTTAAATACTTAGAAGAAAAAGTTCAATCCCTTCAAGTTTTAACTGTTCTTTCCGATGAAGAAAGTTTCTATCTTTCTCAATTTAAAGCCGATCTTTTCTTCACTGCCAAAATGGGTGCTGAAGCTATTTTTGAAGTTCTAAAACAAATCGATTTACCTGAAACTGTCAAAAATCTTAAAAAAGAACTAAATAAAACTAGTTCTAAGATTAAGAAAAAGAAAATCATGTACAAAATCCGTATCATGAACGGCATGATTGAAAATAGTATCAATGCTGAATGGATGGTTCTTACTCAAGTTCCAGTTGTTCCACCAGATTTACGTCCTATGGTTCAATTAACCGGTGGTCGTTTTGCTACCTCCGATTTAAATGATTTATATCGTCGTTTAATCAACCGAAATAATCGTCTTAAGAAATTACTTAAACTTGGTGCTCCAGAAATCATTTTACGAAATGAAAAAAGAATGCTTCAAGAATCAGTCGATGTCTTAATCGATGCTCAAAAGAGTTCTAAGAATAAAAGAAAGAGTACTAAACGTGTTCCTCGATCACTCTCAGACCTTCTAAGAGGTAAGAAAGGACGTTTCCGACGTAATTTGCTCGGTAAGCGTGTTGATTACTCTGGTCGTTCTGTTATCGTTGTCGGTCCTGAGTTAAAATTAAACCAAGTTGGTCTTCCAAAAGAAATTGCTTTGGAAATCTATCGTCCATTTGTTCTTCGTGAATTGATGATGACTGGTATTGCTCCAAACATTAAAAGTGCCAAAAACTTAATTGATCACCGTATTAATGAAGTTTATGACATTCTTGAAAAAGTTACCAAGCACAGCTGTGTCTTATTGAATCGTGCTCCAACTTTACACAAACTTTCTATTCAAGCTTTCAAACCAATCCTCGTTGATGGTTTAGCTATTAGACTTCATCCTTGTGTCTGTAAAGCTTTCAATGCTGATTTCGATGGAGATCAAATGGGTGTTCATTTACCTCTTTCTGATGCCTCTCAAAAAGAAGCCAGAATGTTAATGTTACCTTCAAGAAATTTATTGAAACCTGCTGATGGTAATCCAATTTCTGTTCCTACTCAGGAAATGGCTGTTGGTTGTTATTACATCACTTCTGTTCGATCCGAAGATTTAGATAAAGAAAAAACTGAAAGTTTTGAAGGTCTTTCAATTTTTGGTGATGAACCTGAAGTTGAATTAGCTTACGAAACTAAGAAAATTGGTTTAAGAGAATTAATCGTTGTTAAATTAGATAGTAAATTAGTCAAAACCACTTATGGTCGTCTTTGGTTCAATCAAATTCTTCCAAAAGAATTTTCTTTCTTAAATGAAGCTATGGCTGGTTCAAAATCAGTTAACGATTTAATTGTTAAATCTATCGAAATTGCTGGTCGTATTAAAACTGTCAGATTAATTGATTCATTAAAAGATATTGGTTTCAAAGGTTTCACTTTATCTGGTTTATCACTTTCTATGGAAGATTGTGGTTCTTTACCAGAAAAAGAGGGAATTATTCTTGCTGCTAATGAACAAGTTATTGAGATTGAAGACAATTATAAAAATGGTTTAATCAGTAACGAAGAAAAGAAACGACTTTCTCAATCCATCTGGATGAGAATTACTGAAGAAATCGCTGAAAAAACTTGGGCAACTCTTGATATTGATTCTCCAATTCGTATTATTGCTGCTGCAGGTATTAAACGTGCATCTAAAGATCAAATCAAACAACTTTCAGGTATGAGAGGTCTTATGGTTGATCCTACTGGTAAAATCGTTCAACTTGCTACTAAATCTAATTTTAGAGAAGGTTTATCTGTTTTTGAATATGTGACTGGTGCTAGAGGTACTAGAAAAGGTTTAGCTGATACTGCTTTAAAAACTGCTGATGCTGGTTATCTAACCAGAAGATTAGTTGATGCGGCTCATGTTTCTATTATTAAAATGCATGACTGTGGTACTGAAAAATTTATTACCATTGATGCTACTGAAAAAGGTCGTGAAAAATTCTTTAGTCGCCGAATTTTAGGTAGAGTTTTAGCTACTGACATTATTGATACTAAAACCAAAAAAGTCTTAATTGCTAAAGATACTTTATTAAACAATGATGAAGTCGCTTTAATCGAAAAAGCTGAGATTACTCTTGTTAATGTCCGTTCTGCTCTTACTTGTAAGGCTGAAACTGGTCTTTGTCAAAAGTGTTATGGTTGGGATTTATCAACTAGAAAAATTGTCGATATTGGTGTTCCAGTCGGTGTCATCGCTGCTCAATCTATTGGTGAACCAGGTACTCAACTTACACTTAAAACTAAACACACTGGAGGAGTCGTTGGTGTTGATATTACTCAAGGTTTACCTCGTATTCAGGAATTGTTTGAAATCAGAATGCCAAAAGTACCATCTCCAATGGCTGAAATCAGCGGTAAAGTAAAAGTCAAAGAAACTGTCGATGGTTATGAAATTAAGCTTGCTGGTAAAGATGAAGATAATCAACCAAAAGTTATTACTTATCTTCTTCCATCAAATGCTAATTTATTAATTGCTGATGGTGATTTAGTTGCTCAAGGTACTCAACTTTCTACAGGTTCTCTAGATGTTAGAGAAATTATGGAAGTTAAGGGTATTGAAGCCGCTCAAAGATATCTTATCAACAGTATTCAAGGAGTTTATGAATCTCAAGGAATTGGTGTTCATGATAAACATCTTGAAGTTATGGTTAAAGAAATGAGCGATAAAGTTAAAATTGAAGATCCTGGTGATACCAACTTCCTCTATGGACAAGTTACCACCTCTGCTGTCTTCAACGCTGCTAACGATAAAGTTAAAGAAAAAAATGGTAAAGATGCAAAATTAGCCCAAGGTAAAAAAGTTTTACTTGGATTAATTCAATCTGCTCTTACCACTGGTTCTTGGCTTTCCGCCGCTTCTTTCCAACAAACCACTAGTGTCTTGACCGAATCTTCACTCTTAGCTGAAGTCGATGGCTTGATTGGTTTGAAAGAAAATGTTATTATCGGACGATTAATACCTGTCAGTAAAAATCAAAAAATCAACTAAATATGCCAACATCCAATCAACTTATTAAAAATGGTCGAAAGACTCGAGTTATAAAATTAAGAACAGTCGCTCTTCGTAATGGTTTCAATACCATTACGAATCGACCTACCCTTAATATTAACCCTATCAAAAAAGGTGTGGTCATTTCTGTCAAAACTATGACTCCAAAGAAACCACATTCAGCTTTGAGAAAAATTGCTAAGGTAAAACTTAGTAATCATGCCTCCGTCACTGCTTATATCCCTGGTGTTGGTCATAATTTAGCTGAACACAGTATCGTTAGTATTAGAGGTGGTAGAGTCAGAGATTTACCAGGTGTTCGTTATCGTATTATTCGTGGTAAATATGATGCTGGTGCTGTTGTTGGCCGTATGCAATCTCGCAGTAAATATGGTGCCAAAAAGCCAAGTGCTAAAACTGCTTAAATTATTACTTTATAACTTATTAAATAAAAAAATATGTCCAGAAAAGGAACTAGCAAAATCAGAGAAGTAAATCCTGATACTGTTTATAACAGTGTGTTTATTGCCAAAATCATTAATGCTTCTATGAAAGATGGTAAAAGAACCGCTGCTGAAAAACAGGTCTACAATGCCCTAGATTTACTCAAGAAACAATTTCCAAAAGAAGAAGTTGTTGAAATTCTTGACCGAGCTATTGAAAATATCAAACCAAAAGTTGAAGTTAAACCTCGCCGAATCGGCGGAGCTGTTTATCAAGTTCCAACTCCAGTTCGTACTAATCGACAAAATGCCCTCGCAATTCGTTGGTTAATTACTGCTGCTAGAGCTAAAACTAACAAACAATTCCATAGTTTTGGTGAAAAATTAGCTTCAGAGCTTTCGTCTGCTATTAATGGTGAAGGTTCAGCTGTTTCTAAAAGAACTGAAATTGAAAGAATGGCCGATGCTAACAAAGCTTTCGCTCATTTACGTTGGTAATCAACTTTCACTTTCAACTTGATAAACTTGGCGAACTTGCTAAACTGAATTAGATGTCATTATTCTCCAAACCAAAATTAGTTTTATGGCCAAAATCCAAGACTGTTGACTTGTATTTAGATCGTAAGGAAAACAATACTTTTAGCTTTGATTTAAATCTTTGGCAAGATTTGTCTCCAAAAGATTTAGAACCATTAGCTTTGTATTTAAATCAAAACAGATTTAGTTCTGCTTCGATTTTAATTCCTGACGATATTATTATTACTAAGTCTTTTACTTACGATAGTAAGATTGACAGTATTGATAAAAAAGAAGTCATTAGTTTAGCTAGTAATTTTGTTACTTTTCAAATTGATCCTGATTCTCTTGAATACAAACTTAGTCAAGAAAATAATAAAACTATTATCCAAGCTTTCATTTACGATAAGCCTAAAATGGATATTCTTAAAGCTAATTTAGGTAAAATTGGTTTAAGTTCATTTTTTATTAAGTCTGTTTCTGCTGCTATTTCGACTGTTATTTCCAGTATTTATAAACAAGAATTTTTCTTAGTTTATCCTTTGAACGATCAAGAATATACTTTACTCCTTTCTAAAAACAATTCTGTTTATTTAACTGTCAATGTTAAAGGTCCAAGCCTAGATATTCAAAAAATTGTTAATTACTCTAATTTTTACTTTAGTAGTGTTACTAAAAAAATATATTTACCTTCAGACAAAGAAATTGAGGTTAATACTACTACTGAAATGGATAAAACTACCTTTGATGAATCACAAATTGCTCAAAGTTTTTCCAGATCATCAAATTTACCTTTACCAGTTCTTGGTGAATTATATGGTCTAAATTCCAATAATGCTGCTATAATAAACACACCAGCCGATAATATTAATTTACCTATAAAAAAAATGGAAAAAAATAAAAAAAACATTCTCCCCTTGGTAGCCGTATTTATTTTTACCGCTGCCTTAGCTTCAGTTATTATTTGGGTCGTTTTGAACCGTAATGCAACTTCCGAGGTTGATACTAGTGACACTACTTCAGAAATTACTGAAACAGTGGCTCCAATTGAAACTCCAGTTCCAACCCCATCTATTGCTGAAATTAGCAAAGATATTAAAATCCAAGTTTTAAATGCCACTGACATTAATGGTCAAGCTGCTACTCTTAAAGCTACTTTAGTTGCTCTTGGTTTTACTAACGTCACTGTTGGTAATGCTACTGGAACTGCTACTGAAAACAGTGTTTCTGTTAAAGCTGCTAGTACTTCAGCTTATTTTGATTCAAAGTTAGTTACTGACTTCCCAGCCACTTATACTACCGATCTTAAACCAACTTCTGCTTTTGATGCTGTTTTCACTATTGGTACTGATTTAAGTACTGGTGCTAGTGCTACCAGTAAAGTAACTCCAACAGTTACTAAAACTGCCACTCCAAGTGTCACCAAAGCTGTCACTAAAGCTCCAACTGCCACTCCAGGTGCCAATTAATAAATAATATTTAGTTTATAAATTAAATCCCTCGTGTAAGCGGGGGATTTTTGGATATAGAACGAAAAAAGACCCAATTATAATAATAAATAATGCCTAAGCATTAATATCAAATAACTGGGTCTTTAATCAAACTTAATTAGGATTTTTGTAGTTTTTGAACCACAAAAAGATTTTTGAAAAAATTGAAAAATTTTACTTGTATAGAATTATTTCTAAAATAGATCTGAATGTAAATTGTGAACAATGATAACTCCGAGACATCCGGCATTTCTTTTTCCAAATCAAGAAAGAGAATTTGATTGTCTTTTTTAAGAACAAAACCATACTTGCCGGAGATGATTTGGTTTTTTTTAATTTTTAGTAAATAGTAATTATTTTCTCCAATTGTTTTGAAGAATTTCGATTTAGATCCATCCTTTCTTTGCACCGTACAAATAAGATACTCATCTTTTGTAGTGTACTTTTCTGGATTTTCAATATTATTTTCATTTACAACACCAATAAACCTTTTACCATTCATATTAAAATAAGGTATCATTATTTCTTTTTTCATATTCTTTCTCCTTCTCCTTTTCCATCTTCTTGATGAAAGGAAACTTGCTTTAAATAATTAAAACAACATCCCTTCCATCAAATTAAGTTTGATTTAAATGTGCTTTTGCCAATTCAGCTAGCTTTTAGTTGTTTGGCAAATGAGTGATGATTATATCCTGTAATACAAAGATTGTCAAAAAATCTTATTTTAACTTACATTTGCAAAATGACCCTAATTTGAATACAATTGGCTTACTATGAAATTACTAATCACCGGCGGTTCAGGTTTTATCGGTTCTAATTTTATTAAGTATTGGTTTGCTCAGCATCCCGAAGATTCTATTATCAATCTCGATAAGATGACTTATGCTGCCAATCCTCGCAATTTAGTTGAATTTGCCAATTCTCCAAACTATAAATTTGTCCAAGGTGACATTTTAGATGAAAAAATTGTCGACGATTTAGTTTCTCAAGTTGACACTATTGTCCATTTTGCCGCTGAATCTCATGTTGATCGTTCCATTGATGATCCATCTCTTTTTGTTCGTACTAATGTTTTGGGAACATACAATCTTTTAATGGCCGCTAAAAAATATGGGAACAAGCGTTTTCATCACATTTCCACTGATGAAGTTTTTGGAACTATTGAACTAGATTCTACTGATCAATTTAATGAAGCCACTCCTTACGATCCTTCCAGTCCTTATTCTGCTTCCAAAGCTTCCTCTGATCATTTAGTTCGATCTTTTTACAAAACTTTTGGCTTACCAGTCACAATTAGTAATTGTTCCAATAATTACGGTCCTTTCCAACATCCAGAAAAAATGATTCCTCGATCAATCACTAGTCTTTTAGATGGTGGAAAAATTAAAATTTATGGCCAAGGTTTAAATTTCCGAGATTGGCTTCACGTTGAAGATCATTGTCGAGCAATTGAGACTATTTTATTAAATGGAAAAATTGGGGAAACTTATTGTATTGGTGGTCTTAAAAAAGGTACTAACAACATGGAATTAGTCCGACTTATTTTAAAATTAATGAATAAAGGTGAAGAATCACTTGAATATGTTGCTGATCGTCCAGCCCACGATAATTATGCCGTTAATTGGGATAAAATCAGTAAAGAACTTGGTTGGGAACCAAAATATGATTTAGAATCTGGAATGAAACAAACTGTTGATTGGTACACCGCTAATCAAACTTGGTGGAAAGAAACCAAAAAAGAAGCTGAAGAATTTTATGTTAAATTAAACAGTCTTAAAAAATAATGACCAACTTTATTAAATCAAAAATTGATGGTCTAGTTACAATTGAACCTTCTGTTTTTGGTGATGACCGAGGTTTCTTTATGGAAACCTATAGCCAAAAAGTTTTTGCCGAAAATGGAATTGATGTCGTTTTTGTTCAAGACAATCACTCTCGATCTACCAAAGGTGTCCTTCGTGGTCTTCATTTTCAAAAACCTCCTTTTGCTCAAGATAAATTAGTTTGTTGCACTCGTGGTGAAGTTTTAGATGTCGCTGTTGATATCAGAAAGGATTCTCCTACCTTTGGTCAATATGAAGTTGTTTTACTTACTGAAGAAAATAAAAAACAATTTTTTATTCCAAAAGGTTTTGCTCACGCTTTTCTAGTTCTTTCCGATATTGCTGATTTCCAATATAAATGCAGCAATCTTTATAATAAAGAATCAGAAGGTGGAGTTCTTTGGAACGATCCTCAAATTAATATCGATTGGCCAAAAATGGATTATCTTTTATCTGAAAAAGACAAACTATGGCCAAATTTAGAAGAAATTAAAAACAACCCAATCTTTTAATTAATTTTTTATAAGAATTTATGAAACAAAAAATAATTGGTACAGGTTTATCCGGTTTAGTTGGTAGTCGTGTTGTTGAATTATTAAAAGACAAATACGAATTTGTTGATTTTTCTCTTGACTCTGGAGTTAATGTTTTGGATATAGATAATTTATCTATTGCTTTTGAAAAAAACAAAGACGCCGTTGCTGTTATCCATATGGCTGGTTTTACCGACACTAATGCTGCTTGGGAGCAACTTGGGAATACTTCTGGTATTTGTTATCAACTTAATGTTGAAGGTACTAGAAATGTCCTTAATTTGGCTAAAAAATATAATCAACAACTTATTTATATTTCTACTGACTTTGTTTTTAGTGGAACTAAAACTACTCCTTATCTAGAAACCGATACTCCAGATCCAATTGAATGGTACGGTGAAACCAAATATTTAGGTGAAAAAGTAATTACTGATTCTGGCTATGATAATTACATTATTTCTCGCATTACTTATCCTTATCGTTCCATTTTTGAACCAAAAGTCGATATTATTCGAAAAGTTTTAACCAAACTTCAAAACAATGAACCAGTTAAAATGTTTTCTGATCAAATCTGTACTTATACTTTTATAGATGACATCGCCACTGCTTTAGCTTATTTTATTGAAAATAAAACCACTGGTACTTATCATTTAGTTGGCTCATCTTCTCATTCACCTTATGAAATGTGTTTAGAAGTGGCCAAAGTTTTTAATTTAGATCAAAGTTTAATTTCAGCATCTAGTTTAGAGGAGTTTATTAAATCTCAACCAGAAGGAAGCCGTCCATGGCAAAAAACTCTAATTACTTCAAATGAAAAAGTAAAATCTCTTGGTTTAACTTTCAAAACTCTTGCCGAAGGCTTAGAAGAAGTTAAACGCCAATTATCTCTTTAACTAATTTTTTAGCTTCTTTTACTGCAAAGTTAATTCCTCTATCTTCTGGATAAATTTGAGCAAAATTCAATTGGTAGTAATTTTCTTTTACTTTATAACTTGGAACTTTATACTTTCGATCAACTATATGTTGAGCATATTTAAACTTAAAGATTTTAGTTTCTTTGACTAATTTTTCTTCAAAGTTTGGAAATATTTTCTTCAAATATTCAAAAAAATCAATTTTTATTGATTTATCATCCACTTTAAAATAGTCATGGTCTTGTGGCACATAAGTTCCTAAGTAATAAACATGATTTCCGTTGTAGTTTTCTTTATCAATTAAATTAGTATGTTGAATCAAAGCCAGAAAAGGGGAGTTTAAATCATTTATATTATGCCAATAATATTTACTCAGATTTTGTTTGGTTGAGAAAACTAAATCAATCGCCCCAATATAATCAACATTTTTAACTGGTCTAGTATCAATTAGTAAATCAAATTCTTTTTCCAATTCTTTTAATTTTTTATCATCTATTTCATAATTTAGCTTTATCTCATCTATATTTTTAGCCAATCTTTCAATAATTTGCCCAAAACCGCCATCCAAATAACCCAACACTTCTTCTCCTTTTTCATTAGTCGATCCACCTCGAATATGAATTCTGGCCCATAACCAAGCCATTGATACTTTATTATAATATTCATGGAACTTTCCTTTTAAAAGTGGCTTCCAAATAACTTCAAATGCTTGTTTTCCTGCCCATTTTTCCATCCAATTTACCGCAGTTACATTTTCATATTTTTGCCAATTGTTATCAGATTTAAGCCATAAATACACCATTCCTAATCTAAATTTCGCCACTAAATCCAATTTATTGAATTTTAGTAAATCAATCGCCCCCATAAATGGATACATTTTTCCATCATAATAAAGTCCAACTGAGCTTTTATGCCATTTAAGCTTGTCTTCTAGGTTTAATTCATTAATTAAAGCAATTATTTCTTTATCGGTTTTAAAAATATGGTGATAAGTTTTCTCAATTTTTGTTCCACTAAGTTCAAAATCTCCCAATAATCCACCAATTTCTTTTTCTTTTTCAAAAATAGTTACTTTATAACCTTTTTTACTTAATTCAAAACCGGCAGTTAATCCGCCGATTCCTCCCCCAATAATTGCTACTTTTCGACTATTCATATTCAATATTTACTATGGTATCATAAGTCCATCCGCTGTTGCTTAACCGCAACGGTTTTTATTATTAATAATCTAAAGCTCTAGCGTTTTAATGCTCTAGCGAACTAAAAAAATGGCTGAACAAATTAAACTTACTAAAAATCGAGACGTAACCATGGACAAAGTCCGAAATATCGGAATTATTGCTCATATCGATGGAGGTAAAACTACTACTACTGAAAGAATTTTATTTTACACTGGTAAAATCCACAAAATTGGTTCTGTTGATGAAGGTTCAACTACTACTGATTCCATGATTCAGGAAAAAGAACGTGGTATCACTATTCAATCTGCTTGTATTACTACTTATTGGAAAGATTATCGTTTAAATATCATCGATACTCCTGGACACGTCGATTTTACCGCTGAAGTGGAAAGATCTCTTCGCGTTCTCGATGGAGCTATTATGATTTTCGATGCTAATGCTGGTGTTCAGGCTCAATCAGAAACTGTTTGGCGACAAGCTGATAAATATGGTGTTCCTCGAATTGCTTTCGTTAACAAAATGGATAAAATTGGGGCTTCTTTTCAAGGTACTTTAGATAGTATTACTGAAAAGCTCCATGCTCCTATTTGTCCTGTGGTTATTCCTGTCGGTGAAGAACATGACCATGTTGGTGTCGTTGATTTGATGAACATGGAAATGATTGTCTATGATAAGGATGAAGAAGGTTTAGAATTTACCCGAAAACCAGTCACTGATGAATATAAAGATAAAGCTATTAAAGCCCGAGCTGTTATGGTTGAAAGAATTGCTAGTGAAGATGAAGTTTTAATGGAAAAATTCTTAAACGATGAAGAAATTTCTGTTCCTGAATTAAAAGCTACTTTAAGAAAAGCCACTATTGAGCGAAAATTATTTCCAGTTTATTGTGGTGCTGCTTGGAGAAACAAAGGTATTCATCCAATTTTGGATGGTATCGTTGACTATCTTCCCTCCCCATTAGATTTACCTCCAACTGAAGGTTACAATCCAGAAAATAATGAAGTTATTACTCGAAAACCTTTAAGAACTGAACCACTATCGGCTCTTCTTTTTAAAGTTCAATCTGATCCTCATGTTGGAACTTTATCTTACGTCAGAATTTATTCTGGTGTTTTAAAATCTGGAACCGAAGTTTATAACACTACTAAAGGTAAAAGTGAGCGCATTGGTCGTTTACTTTTGATGCATGCCGACAAAAGAGAAGGTTTAGAAGAAGGTTTTGCTGGAGAAATCGTGGCCTGTATTGGTTTGAAAGAATCTACTACTGGTGACACTCTTTGTGATGCCAACAATATTATTTCTTTATCTCCAATTCAATTTGCTGAACCAGTTATTTCTTTATCTATCGAACCAGCTACTGGTGATGATCAAGAAAAAATGGGAGCTGCTTTGAATCGTTTAGCTATCGAAGATCCTACTTTCAGAGTTACTTACAACCAAGAAACTGGTCAAACAATTATTGCTGGTATGGGTGAACTTTATCTTGAAATTATCGTTGATCGTTTAAAAAGAGAATTTGGTGTTAATGTTAAAACCGGTGCACCTCAAGTTGCTTACCGAGAAACTATTTCCGCTCCAGCTGAAGGTGAAGGTAAATACATTCATCAATCTGGTGGTCATGGTCAATACGGTCACTGTAAGATTAGAGTTGAACCAAAAGAAAGAGGGGAAGGTTACGAATTTGTCAACGCTGTTAAAGGTGGTGCTATTCCATCAAACTTTATTCCTGCTATTGAAAAAGGTATAAAAGAAACTCTTCAAAAAGGTATTATTGCTGGTTTTATTGCTACTGATATTAAAGTTTCTGTTTATGATGGAACCTATCATGAAGTCGATTCTTCTGAAATGGCTTTCAAATTAGCTGGTGCTTATGCTATTAAAGACGCTTTTAAGGCTGCTAAGCCTTTAATTTTGGAACCTATTATGAAATTTGAGGTAAACACCCCATCTGAATTTTTAGGAGCAGTTATAGGAGACCTCTCTTCACGTCGTGGCCAAATCAATGGAACTGAAGATAGTCATGGTTTTACTACCATTCACGCTTTCATTCCATTAGAGTCAATTAGTGGTTATGCCACAACTATTAGAAGTTTGACACAAGGTCGAGGATCATTTTATATGGAACCATGTCGTTATGATCCAGTTCCTCGTGATATCCAAGAAAAACTCACCAAGACAACTAATGAGTAGTTTTGTGTGTTGCAAAGCTTTATTGGAGTTGATACAATCTAAAAGCATTTTAATCTAAAATTATTAATTAAAATTAGTCTTACAAAAGACAATAAATAAAAGGAAAAAAACAATGGCAGAAACTTATAAAAGAAATAAGCCACACGTAAACGTTGGTACTATTGGTCACGTTGATCATGGTAAAACTACTTTAACCGCAGCTATTTCAAAAATTCAAGGTGGTGGAAAATCATACGCAGATATTGCTAAGGGTGGTACTGTTCGTGATGCTTCCAAAATCGTTACTATCGCTATTTCTCATATTGAATACGAAACTGAGAATAGACACTATGCTCACATCGATTGTCCAGGACACGCTGATTACGTCAAAAACATGATCACTGGTGCTGCTCAAATGGATGGTGCAATTTTAGTTGTCTCTGCTCCAGACGGTCCAATGCCACAAACCCGAGAACACGTTTTGTTAGCTAAACAAGTTAACGTTCCATCTCTCGTTGTTTTCTTAAACAAATGTGATTTAGTCGAAGATCCTGAATTCTTAGACTTAGTCGAAATGGAAATCCGTGATTTATTAACTAAATACGGTTTCCCAGGTGATGAAACTCCAATCGTTCGTGGTTCAGCTCTTAAAGCTCTCAACGGTGATCCAGAAGGTATCGAATCTATTAAGAAATTAATGGAAGTTCTCGATACTTACATTCCAGAACCTGTTCGTGAATTAGACAAACCTTTCTTAATGCCAATTGAAGACGTTTTCTCAATCAAAGGTCGAGGAACTGTTGCTACTGGTAGAATCGAAAAAGGTATTGTTAAAATCAATGACGAAGTTGAAATTGTCGGTTTAAGAGATACTAAAAAAGCTATTGTTACTGGTGTGGAAATGTTCCACAAACAACTTGATCAAGGTCAAGCTGGTGATAATGTTGGATTATTACTCCGCGGAGTTGAAAAAGATGACATCGAAAGAGGTCAAGTTTTATCAAAACCAGGCGCAATTACTCCTCACACTGAATTCAAAGCTGAAGTTCTTTTACTCAAAAAAGAAGAAGGTGGTCGTCACACTCCAATCTTTTCAGGTTACCGTCCACAAGTTTTCATCAGAACTACTGATGTAACTGGAGATTTAACTCTCCCAGAAGGTACTGAAATGGTTATGCCTGGTGATAACACCAATGTTGTTATTAAGTTAATCAAACCTGTAGCTATGCAACCAGGCCAAAGATTTGCTATCCGAGAAGGTGGTTTAACCGTTGGTGCCGGTGCTATTACAGAAATTATTAAATAAAATTATGGCCAAAGGTAACCGCATTCGTATTCGATTAAAATCTTTCGATCATCGTTTAATCGATGAAGCTGCAATCAAGATCGTTGAGACTGTGGTTACCGCTGGTGCTCAGGTAGAAGGACCAATTCCCCTACCAACCGAGAAAAAAACTCTCGTTGTTTTAACTAGTCCTCATACCGATAAAAACGCCCGTGAGCATTTTCAAATTCTCACCCACAAGCGTCTAATCGATATTACTAATACTAGTCTTCGAACCATCGACAGCCTCCAACACTTAGATTTACCATCCGGTGTCGAAATAGAAATTAAGATGTAATTATGATCTCAGGATTTATTTTAAAAAAAGGTCAAATGACCAACATATATACCGAAGACGGTAAAAGAATTGCTGTTACTAAATGTATTGCTCGACCATTAAAAGTTGTTCAAATCAAAGACAAAGCAAAAGACGGCTATCAAGCTGTCCAAATTGCTTTCGGTCAACGTAAAAGACTAAATAAAGCTACCTCTTCTAAAATGGATAAACTAAAGTTAGAGATTTCTCCTTCAAATTTTCGAGAATTTTCCCTAACTTCAGAACAAATTCCAGAAGTTGGTACTGATATCGCTTTCGATACTGTTTTTACAGTTGGTGAAGAAGTTGATATTACCGGTATTTCCAAAGGTCGTGGTTTTGCTGGTGTTATCAAAAGACATGGTTTCAAAAAACAACCTATTAAAAATGCCTCTGACAGAATTCGTGCTCCAGGTTCTATTGGTGCTCAAACTCCAGGTAAAGTTGTCAAGGGTAAAAAAATGCCAGGACACATGGGAAATGTTAATAAAACTGTTGAAAATCTAAAAGTTGTTTCTATTAATTCTGAAACTAATGAAATATTAATTAGTGGTTCTTTTCCTGGACATTTCAATTCTTGGATTACCATCAAAAAAATCTAAAAACATGAAAGCACAAATATATAACATTAAAGCTGAAAAAATAGGGGAAGCTACTCTTCCAAAAGCTACTTTTGAAGCCAAAATTTCTGAAACCTTAATTGCTCAATCTATTCGTGTCTATTTAGCTAACCAAAGATCATCTTTTGCTAAAGCTAAAAGCCGAGGTCAAGTTAATGGTACTACTAAAAAAGTATGGGCTCAAAAAGGTACTGGTCGTGCTCGACATGGTTCCAAAAAAGCTCCAATCTTCGTTGGTGGTGGTAGTGCAATGGGTCCAGACGGTAATCAAAACTACAATCTAAATATCAGTAAAAAAATGAAGCAAGTTGCTCTTAATTCAATTTTAACTAAATTTGCTAAAGACAATCGTATTATTATCATCGACACTTTCACTGAGTTAACTCCAAAAACCAAAGAGGGAATTAAACTCATTACTGGACTAAAAGCCGGAAATGAAGTATTATCAAAAAGCTCAAAGGTTGGGATTATTACTACTCAAACAGTCTCTAGTGTTAAAAGAGCTTTTGGTAATCTAAAATCAGTTAATCTTTTGAATCTTAAATCTTTAAATGTCTATACTCTTTCTAATCAGAATTTTTTAATTTTGAGTCAAAAAGCTCTAGATCAATTTACTAAATAATTATGAATACTAATTTTATTGTCTTAACCCCAATAATTACTGAGAAAGCTCTTGCCGAGCAACAAACTCTTAGTAAGTATTCTTTTTGGGTTATTAGAAATGCTACTAAAGGTCAAATCGAAAAATCTTTTGAAGCTATTTTTAAAATTAAACCACTCGCTATCAACACTATCATTGTTAAAGGTAAGAACAAAACTGATTGGAAAAAAAGAAAAGCAATCAAAAAATCTGATCGTAAGAAAGCTATTGTTACGATTGATAAATCTAAAACAATTGAATCATTAAAATTAAATACAAAATAATATGTCTAGATCATTATTAAAAATAAAGAAAAAAACTAGCGGCCGAGATTCTCAAGGTCATGTTTCTATCAGACATCGTGGTGGAGAAGAAAAAAGATTTCTTCGTACTATTGATTGGAAAAGAGACAAACTAGATATTAAAGCTAAAGTCGTTTCTATTGAATACGATCCTGGTCGTACTGCTGATATTGCTCTTCTTTCTTATGAAGATGGTTCAAAATCATATATTTTAGCTCCTGTCGATTTAAAAGTTGATGATATTGTTATCTCTTCAGCTACCGCTCCAATTAAAACCGGTAACTGTTTACCTCTTAAAAATATTCCAGTTGGTCTTCCTATTCATTGTCTAACTTACAAAGTCGGCAAAGGTGCTCAACTAGTTAAAAGTGCTGGAAACGCTGCTTACCTTCAAAGTATCGATGGCGACAAAGCTACTGTTAAACTTCCATCCGGTGAAATTAGAATCTTTAAAGCCGATTCTAAAGCCACTATTGGTCAAGTTGGTAATGCTGATCATTCAAATCAAAAGTTAACTAAAGCCGGTCAAAAACGTCATCGTGGTATTAGACCAACCGTTAGAGGTGTGGCTCAAAATCCTCACTCACATCCACACGGAGGTGGTGAAGGTCGAAGCTCAATCGGTATGAATCCAAAAACCAAATGGGGTAAACCAGCTTTCAAGAAAACTAGAAAACGTAAGAACGCTTCTAATAGATTAATAGTTAAGCATAGAAAATAAATATGTCTCGAAGTTCAAAAAAAGGTCCATACATCGATAAAAAATTACTTGAAAAAGTAATGAAAGGTGGTGCCGAAGCTATTAAAACTTGGGCTAGAAGAAGTCAAATTCCTCCTGAATTTATCGGGAAAAATTTCGAAGTCCACAATGGTAAAAAATTCATCAATGTCTATGTTACTGAAGATATGGTCGGTCATCGTTTAGGCGAATTCTCTCCTACTCGTACCTTCAAAGGTCATGGACGTGTCGTTAAAAGAGTTATTGAAAAGACGTAAATTATGGCTAAAACAATCAAAAAAATCACTCCAAAAATTGTCGCTCCAACTAAAGTCGTTGAGACTAAAGTTGAAAGCAAAATCCAAATCGTTAAGTATGTGAACAAAAATGTTCAAATATCTCCTCGAAAATTACGTTTAGTTGTTGATCGTATTAGACCACTTTCACCAGTTAAAGCTCTTGCTAGTTTAAAATTTACTAATAATAAATCTGCAAGAATTTTAGTTGTCGCTCTTCAAAACGTCATTTCTGATGCTAAACACAATTTTAATCTTGATGCTGAATCTTTAAAATTCGAATTAATTAAAGCCGATGAAGGCTTAAAAATTAAGAGAATGGATAAAGCCCACGGTTCTAGATTTGCCCGTGGTCTTATTCAAAAAAGACATAGTCGACTAGTTATACATGTTAAAGGAAATCAAAATTAATTATGGGTCAAAAAATTAATCCAATCGGTTTTAGATTAGAAACTGTCAAAAACAGCCCTCAATGGCAATCTTCTTGGTACGCAGGTACTAAAAAGTATGCTACTTATCTTTTAGAAGATAAGAATATTAGAGATTACGTCCAAAAGAAATTTTATTCTGCTGGTATTGTCTCTATTAGAATTGAACGCTCTGTCAAAAAGATGAAACTAACTTTAGTTGTCTCTCGACCTGGTTTAGTTATTGGTCGTGGTGGTAAAGAATTGGAAAATATTAAAAAAGAAGTTCAAAGATTACTTGCCAAGGTTAGTGGTAAACAAGGGATTGAAATCCAAGTCGAAGAATTTAAACACGCTGATCTCTCAGCCAAATTAATTGCCGAAAAAATTGCTTACCAATTAACCAAAAGAATGCCTTATCGCCGAGTCGTCCTTTCCTCAATGGAAAGAGCTATTTCTTCTGGAGCTAAAGGTATTAAGATTGTTCTTTCAGGAAGAATCAACGGTGCTGAAATCGGTCGCCGAGAAAAATTTTCTCAAGGTACCGTACCATTAAGTACTATCCGTTCTATGATTGATTATCATGAATGTCCATCCTTAACCAGATCTGGTTATATTGGAGTTAAAGTTTATTTATGTTTAGGCTAAACAATTATGTTACAACCAAGTCGTACCAAATATCGAAAACAATTTAGAGGTAGAATGAAAGGTCTCTCTAAAGGTAACTTAGTTACCTTTGGTGAATACGGTCTTAAAGCTCTTGAATGTGGTTGGATAACTTCTAATCAATTAGAATCAGCCAGACGAGCTATAGCTCACGCTACTAAAAGAAACGGTCGTATGTGGATTAGAATCTTTCCAGACAAGCCTGTCACCCAAAAAGGTACTGCTAGTATGGGAGCTGGTAAAGGTGACGTCAAAGGATATGTCGCTGTTATTAAACCAGGAAGAGTAATATTTGAAGTTTCAGGCATCTCTGAAACCGAAGCTCATGAAGCTTTAAGATTAGCCGCTGCTAAGTTACCAGTTGTATGCAAAATAGTTGCTAAAAAATAGGGGTAGATTTTATGAAAAAAACTGATAAAATTTCCTACAGACAAAAAAATAAAGAAGAGTTAATTAAAATTCTTATTGAAGCTCGAAAAAAGCTTATCGAAACCAAGTCTAAACAGGCTACTGGTAATCTAAAAGATACTTCTGTATTTGCCAAAATCAGATATGAGATCGCTTTAGTTTCGACTCTTATTAAGGAAAACAAAAATGACAAGTAAAATTATTAATAAAAACGGTAAAACCTTTATAGGTGAAGTTGTTTCTGATAAAATGACTAACACTATCGTGGTATCTCTTGAATATACCAGCCGTCATCCAATTTATAAGAAAATTGTTACTAAGCATAAAAAACTTTATGCCGAAAATAATTTATCCGCTAAAACTGGTGACGTTGTTAAAATCAGAGAAACCCGTCCTTTAAGTAAACTTAAAAGATTTACTACTATAGAAATTATAAAAACATCTAACTAATTATGTCTGTCCAACTAAGAAGTATTATAAAACCAGCCGATAATTGTGGAGCTAAATCAGTTCAAGTTATCCATGTCTACAAAGGTCACTTTCACAAGAAAGGTACCATTGGTGATATTGTGATGGCTGTTGTTAAAGATGCTATTCCAAATGGTGTCGTTAAAAAGAAAGATAAAGTGAAAATGGTTATTGTTCGTACTAGAAAAGAAATTGGTCGTGCAGACGGTTCTCATATTAGATTTAGTGATAACGCTGGTGTTATCATTGATTCACAAAACAACCCACGTGGCACCAGAATTTTTGGACCAATTGCTCGTGAAATTAAAGATTTAGGTTTTAATAAAATTGCCTCCATGGCTCAAGAGGTGTACTAATTATGAAAATTTTAAAAGGCGATAACGTCAAACTATTAATCGGTAAAGATAAAGGTCGAGAAGGTCTCGTGGTTCAATCCATGCCAAAAGCCAACAAAATTGTGGTTAAAGGACTTAATCTTTATAAAAAATGTATTAAACCAAGTCAAGGTAAACCTGGAAGTATTGTTGAAAAAGAAAGATCAATTGTAGTTTCTAAAGTTGCTTTAATTTGTCCTAATTGTAAAAAAGCTGTTAGAGTTGGTTATCTAATTGATAAATCAGGTGAAAAAAATAGAATTTGCAAAAAATGTAAATCTATTTTACCTAATCCTGTCATTAAAAAATAATTATGTTAAAAACAATCATAAATACTACAATCCGAGAAGACTTGATCAAAGCCATCGGTAAAAAACGTAACGTTTTTTCTTTACCAAAATTAAAGAAAGTCGTTATTAACTATCGTGTTGCTGAAGCTCGTGAAAGTCAAGAATCTTTAAATGCAGCTATTGAAGAATTAACTTCTATTACTGGTCAAAAACCAAAGCTTTGCAAAGCTAAAAAAGCTGTTGCTGCTTTTAAAATTCGTCAAAACGATCCATTAGCTCTTAAAGTTGATCTTCGTGGTGCTCGAATGTACGATTTTGTTGAAAAACTATTCAATTTAGTTTTACCAAGACTTCGCGATTTTAAAGGTTTATCAGCCGAAGCTTTTGATTCCAGCGGTAATTACAACTTAACTCTTAAAGATCAAACCTATTTTCCTGAGATTAATTTAGATAAAATTAATAAAATCAGATCAGTTCAAATTACTTTAAATATTAATGCCTCTTCAAAAGAAGAAGCAAAAATGTTATTATCGACCCTAGGTTTGCCTTTTGAGAAAAAAGACCAAAAATAAATATGGCTACATTAGCAAAAATTGTTAGAGAACAAAAAAAATTAAAATACAGTGTAAGACACCATAATAGATGTTCTATTTGTGGTCGTTCTCACGGTTATATTCGTTTATTCGGCATTTGCCGACTTTGCTTTCGCAAATTAGCTCACGCAGGAATGCTTCCTGGTGTTAAAAAGGCTAGTTGGTAAATAAATAAAATTATGATGCAATCAACTTCAATAGATTTCTTAATTAGAATTAAAAACGGTTACCGAGCTGGTCGTAAGACTATCTTGGCTCCTGCTTCTAAATTCTGTATCAGTATCGCCGATCTTTTAAAAAAATATGGTTATCTTGCTGATTATTCCATTACTGGTGATATTAAAAAAGTTATGACCTTAACTCTAGCTTATAAAAATAATCAATCAGTTTTTACCGATCTAGTTCTCTTTTCTAAACCTGGTCGTCGTATTTACGAAAAAAATTCTTCTCTCCCATGGGGAAAGACTCCTAAATCATTAATTATTGTTTCTACATCAACCGGCGTTATGTCTCAAAAAGAGGCTAAAGTTAAAGGCTTAGGTGGAGAAATTATTGCCGAAATTTGGTAAACAACTATGTCTAGAATAGGAAAACAACTAATCAACATCCCAGTCGGAGTCACCGTTGCTGTTAATTTACCTGAAGTTACCGTCACTGGTCCAAAAGGGGAATTAAAATTAAACGTTGCTCAAAAAATTAATGTCGAAGTCAAAGACAATCAAGTTTTTGTTACTCGTCTTAATGAAGATAAAAAAACTAAAGCTAATCACGGTACTACTCGTGCTCATATTAATAATATGATCAAAGGTGTCGTTGAACAATTTAAAAAAGACCTTGAAATCAGAGGTACTGGTTACAAAGCTGTTCTAATGGGTAATAAATTAAGACTAAGCGTTGGATTTATCCATCCAGTTGATATTGAAGCCCCAGTCGGAATTACTTTTATAGTTCCAGAAGATACAAAAGTTTCTGTTATTGGTTGCGATAAAACCGTCGTTGGTCAAGTTGCCAGTAATATCCATAAAGTCAGAAAACCAGAACCTTACAAAGGTAAGGGTATTAGATACGCTGACGAATTTATTAAACTTAAAGCTGGTAAAAAAGCTAAGGCCTAAAAAAATATGATTATCCACAATCCAAAACAAAGACGAGAAAACCGAGTTAGATCAAAATTAGCTCTTAATTCTGGCGTTCCAAGATTAACTGTTTTCCGTAGTAACCGTAATATTTGGGCTCAAATTATCGATGACAAGCATGGTCGTACTTTAGTTTCTGCTTCCAGTAAATCTCTAAAACTTGATAAAGGTACTAAAATTGAACAATCTACTCTTGTCGGTGAAGAGATCGCCAAACTCGCTGCTGAAAAAAACATTATTAAAATTAGATTTGATCGAGGATCATATCGTTACCATGGCCGAGTTAAAGCTTTGGCTGATGGTGCTCGTTCAAAAGGTTTAAATTTTTAATCATATGGACAATAATCAAAAATATCAAAAATACGAAAGACCAGTCAGTGAATTCACTGATAAAGTCGTTGAAATTAAAAGAGTATCTAAAAAAACCAAAGGTGGTAACCAAATTCATTTTACTGCTCTAGTTGTTTCTGGTGATAAAAAATCACGAGTTGGGGTTGGTTTAGGTAAAGCTAAGAGTGTTGCTGAAGCTATTCAAAAGGGTATTAAAAAAGCTCAAAACAGTTTAATTACTATTCCTATTGTTAATGGTACTATTTCTGGTTCTGTCAAACTTAAATTTAAAGGTGCTGTCATTTTAATTCGACCAGGTAAAGAAGGAAGTGGTTTAATTGCTGGAGGTCCAGTTAGAGCTGTGGTTGAATTAGCTGGTATTAAAGATATTGTTAGTAAAATTATTGGTTCTAAAACTAAATCAATTAATGTTTGGGCTACTCTTAAAGCTCTTTCTTCATTGAAGTAAACACACTATGGAAATTTTAAGCAAATTAACAAAAATTACTACTAAACCAGGTCGAAGAATCGGTCGTGGTATTGGTTCTGGAACCGGTGGTCACACTGTTGGTCGTGGTTCAAAAGGTGACAAGGCTCGTGGTAAAAATAAACTTACCTTCGATGGAAGTAAAATTAAAAAATCATGGATTAAACGACTCCCTTTCTTAAGAGGTAAACACCGTTTAAATAGTCAAAAATCAGTTATTAACTTCAACTTAGCTCAATTAGAAAAATGGTTCAAAGCCAACGATACTGTTGACATGACTACTCTTACTAAAAAAGCCAAATTATCTCTCAAAGATCTTAAGTCAGACTTCAAAATTTTAGCTCAAGGTGAATTAACTAAATCACTTAGTGTTAAAGGCCTTTCAGCTTCTAAAGAAGCAAAAGCCAAAATTATTGCTGCTGGTGGTAATATAGATTAATGAATCGGATAATCAAGTCACTTTCTATCTATATTGAAGGTTTTAAAACACCTTTATTTAGAAAAAAAATTACCTTTACTTTCTTATTGTTGATCCTTTTTCGTCTAATTGCTCACATTCCAGTTCCTGGCGTTAATATCACCCTTTTAAAGCAATTTTTCTCTCAAAATCAACTATTGTCTTTATTGGATATTTTTTCCGGTGGTACTTTAGCTAATTTTTCCATTGCTGCTTTAGGTTTAAATCCATACATCAATGCTTCGGTTATGATGCAACTTTTAGCCTTAGTTGTTCCCCAAATTGCTGAACTTCAAAAAGAAGGGGAATATGGTCGAGCCAAAATTAATCAATATACTCGTATTGCCACTATTCCTTTTGCTTTGATTAATGGTTTTGGTATGTTTGCTATTTTAAAATCACAAAACATTATTACTAATTTCAGTCCAATTGTTGTTGCTGGTATGATTTGTAGTATGGTCGCTGGAACCATGATTATGATTTTCTTAGGTGAAATGATTAATCTTTATGGTGTTGGTAATGGTATCTCTATGTTAATTTTTGCTGGTATTATTTCTCGTATGCCAGTTCAGTTTATTCAGACTATGAGTATTACTGATTTTTCTAATCCTCAAAACAGTTTAAATATCATTATTTTTATGGCTATGGCTATTGTTTTAATTGTTGGAATTGTTTTGGTTGATGAAGCTATCCTCAGAGTCCCGATAAACTATGCTAAACGTGGTCAAAGCACTTATTTACCAATTAAAGTTAATACTGCCGGAGTTATGCCAATTATCTTTGCTGTGTCATTAGCTACTGTTCCATCATTAGTTGGTCAATTTCTAAGTAAGGTTCCTAATTCAACTGTGGCTGGTATTGCCACCACTATTTCTAGTATTTTTAAAACTACCGGCTATTTTTATATGGTTTTCTATTTCCTTTTAGTTATGGGTTTCACTTTCTTTTATACTTCCGTTATTTTTAAACCAAAAGATATTGCTGATGAATTAAGAAAATCCGGTGGTTTTATCCCTGGTATTCGTCCTGGTATCTCCACTGAAAAAAGATTAAAGTATTTAATCAATCGAGTTATTGCTATTGGTTCTCTTTTCTTAGCTACTATCGCCGTTGCTCCTTCAGTTGTTCAAAAGATAACCGGAATCACTACTCTTACTATTGGCGGAACCAGTATTTTAATCGTTGTTTCTGTAGTTATTGAATTAACTCGTAAATTAGAAAACATTGTCCAAATGCAAAATTACGAAAAATTAAATTACTAATTAAAAAAATATGTCATTAAATCTATTTATAATTGGTCCATCAGGTTGTGGTAAATCCACTCAAGCTAAGCTTATTGCTGAAAAGTATGGACTCACTCATTTATCTATGGGCCAACTTTTACGTAACGAAATTGCTCTTGGTTCACCAGAAGGTGTTGAAGCTAAAGATTATTTAGATAATGGTAAATTAGTTCCAGAAGAATTATCTTACAAAGTTTTAACCAATTCTCTTAATAAGATTAATAATCAAGATTTTATTATCGATGGTTTTCCTCGAACCATTTTACAAGGTCAATTTATTGAAGGTTATTTAAATAATGCCAATCAACCTTTAGACTTAATTGTTCATCTAGATGTTACCTTTGAAGAAATTCAAGCCCGTCGAGCTGCCAGAGGAATTGAATTTCAAGATCAAAACCGTACTGACAGTACTCCAGAGGCTATTGCTTCCCGACAAAAATTTTATGATGACAATAATGGTTTAATTATGAATTACTTCCAAACCAAAAATCTTCTATTTAGAGTTGATGGTAATCGACCAATAGAACCAATTTTCCAAGATATTTGCCAACAAGTTAATAGTTTATTAAAAAATTAAGTTTTAAATGAAAGAACCAACTGTCAGAGGTCAAGTAACCGAAGTCTTGCCTAATTCTCTTTTTAGAGTTAAACTCGAAAACGGCAACGATATTATTGCTCATTTAGCAGGGAAACTTAGAATGCATCACATTCGAGTTTTAGCTGGCGATAATGTTTCTTTAGTCCTCAGTCCAGAGGGCGAAAAAGGTAGAATTGTCTACCGCATATAAATTTAAATTTACTCTTTGATATTGTGACGCATTTAGGTTACAATATCCAAGTTCCTATATATGAAAGTAAAATCTAGTATTAAACGTCGATGCAAAAACTGCAAAATAGTAATTCGCAGAGGAGTTAGACGTGTTATTTGTTCTACAAAAAGACATACCCAAAAACAGGGTTAAACTAATATGAGAATTGTTGGTGTTGAAATTCCAGATAATGAAAGAGCCGAAATCGGTTTAACTCGTTTCTTCGGCATTGGTCGTACCAATGTTAAAGAATTAGCTAAAAAAGCTAATATTGATTTAAATACAAGAATTAAAGATTTATCTCGCGATGATGTCGCTAATTTAATGAAAGCCCTTGAAACTTTTAAAGTTGAAGGTGATCTTAAAAAAGAAATCCGTGAAAATATAGATCGTTTAAAAGCTATCAAATCTTACCGAGGTATCCGTCATATTGTTAGTCTTCCTGTTCGTGGTCAACGAACTAAAACAAATGCTCGTACTAGAAAAGGTAAAAGAAAGACAGTCGGTTCACTTACTAAAGAAGCTTGGGCAAAAATTGAAACTCAACAAAAAGCTGCTTCTACTAGTTCTAACAAATAATAATAAATAATTAAGACAAAAATGGCAGAAAAAACTACAAAAACTATAAAAATAAAAAAACCAACAGTTGTTAAAAAGAAGGTTTACCAAAACATTGCTGAAGGTAGACTTTACATTCAATCAACTTTTAATAATACTTTGGTTACTGTTACTGATAGTAAAGGTAAAACCTTAGCATGGTCAAGTGCAGGTAATTGTGGATTCAAAGGGGCTCGAAAATCAACTCCTTTTGCTGCTACTACCGCTATTGAAAAAACCTTAGAAGAAGCCAAAAAACATGGTGTTAAAAAATTAGCAGTTTATTTAAAAGGTCCAGGCGCCGGTCGTGATGCCGCTCTTAGATTCCTTCGCACCAAAAGAGATTTTGATGTCGATATGATCTCAGATGTTACTCCAATCCCGCACAATGGTCCAAGACCTCCTAAACAAAGAAGAGTTTAATTAAAAAAATTATGAGAATTACTTTAAATGCAAAATGTCGACTTTGTCGAGCAGCTGGTTCTAAACTTTATATAAAAGGTATTAGATGTAACTCATCTAAGTGTCCTATTGAAAAGAAAGGTGCTGTTAGACCTGGTATGCACGGTATTAAAAATCCGAGCAAACCAACTGATTACGGTATTCAACTTAGAGCTAAACAAAAAGCTAAAAGAATTTACGGTGTTCAAGAAACTCAATTTAAAAATTATTACACTGCTGCTAAAAAACTCAAAGGTTTGGTCGGTGACAATTTATTGATTTTAGTTGAAGAAAGATTAGACAATGTTTTATACAGAGCTGGTTTAGCTTCATCTAGATCCTTTGCTAAACAAGTTACTAGTCATCGTCACGTATTAATCAATGGTAAAGTTTTAAATATATCTTCTTATCAAGTCAAAATTGGTGATGTCATCAGTTTTGACAAAAAAACCATCGCCAGAATTGCTGAGTCAATTCCTGCCGCTGAAAACGATTTTAAAGCCCCACAATGGCTTGATTTAAATCGAAAAGACTATACTGTCAAAATTATTTCTTCACCAATTAGAGAGGAAATAACTAATGACATTGATGTCAATTTAATAATTGAATATTATTCAAGATAATAAAAAAGGAGAACTCAATGATCGAAACTAACAAATTTAATATCAAAACAGTAAAAACTACCGAAAATTACGGTAAATTCGAACTTAGTCCTTTAGTTGGTGGTTTTGGACACACTCTCGGCAATGCCCTTCGTCGTGTTCTTTTAATCACTGTTCCTGGAGCTGCTATTACTCGTGTCAAAATTGAAGGAGCTAATCATCTTTTTACTACTCTTCCTGGAATTAAAGAAGATTTAATTGATGTTTCTCTTAATCTTAAGAAAATCAAATTTGCTTATACAAAAGAAGAACCTATCGTTTTAAAACTTAACAAAAAAGGTCTTGGTGTTATTACCGCTGGTGATATCGCTGATACTGATTTATGTAAAGTTTCTAATCCAGACCAAGTCATCGCTACTATTACTGACGTTAAAGGTTCTTTTGATATGGAATTAACCGTCGAAAGAGGAATTGGATACACTTTAGCTAAAGAACAAACCACTGACATTGTCGGTGAAATTATTCTTGATGCTGCTTTCACTCCAATCATCAAAACCAATTATATGGTTGAACCTACTCGTTTAGGTAAAAAATCAAATTACGATAAGTTAACCATGGAAATTTGGACTGATGGTTCAATTGATCCTTTATATGCCCTTAAATTAGCTGCTAAAGATTTAATTAATTCATTTTCACAAATTGCTGATCCAAAAGAATTTGAGGATGAAGTAGTTACTATTTCTGCTCCAACTGCTCAACAAGGCAATGATATTTCTGTTGAAGAAATTGAATTACCTTTAAGAGTTACCAATGCTCTTAAAAAAGCTGGTTATGGAACTATTGATGCTTTAATTAAAGCTGGTCGTTTAGATGTCAGTAAAGCTAAGAATGTTGGTGAAAAATCATTAAAAGTTATTGATGCCTGGTTAAAAGAAAGAGGCTTCACCTGGAAATAAATTATGAGACATCGCAATTTTGGAAAAAAATTAGGCCGAGACATTAAAGAAAGAAGATCTTTATTCACTTCTCAAGCTAGAAGTATGTTCACTCATGGTGCTATTAAAACTACCGACGCTAAAGTTAAAGCTATCATTCCTAAAATAGAAAAACTTTCCAATATGATTGTTACTAAACCAGAATTAACTGCCAAAAGAGAACTCTTCAGAGTCCTCCAAGATCAACATTGGGTTAATCGTGTTTATTCAATATTCAATTCTGTTTTTGCTGGTCAAACTTCGAATTTTACTAAAACTCAAAAGATTAAATATAGATATGGTGATGATGCTTTAATTGTTCAATTAAGTTTTGTCAAAGAAGTTAGCTTCAAACCAGAAGTTAAAGAAGAACCTAAAAAAGAAGTTAAAGCTAAAAAAGTTGCCAAGAAAGAAGTTAAAAAAGAAGTAAAGAAAGAAATTAAAGAAGAGGTCAAAAAAGAAGTCAAAGCAAAAAAAGAAACCGTCAAGAAAGTTAAAGCAGTTAAAAAGGAACAAAAATAATGAAAGATATAACTACAGTTTTAAAAGGTAATCAAGTCGAAAGAGCTTGGCATTTAATTGATCTTAAAGGTAAAACTTTAGGTCGTGTTTGTACTGAAATGGCTCAAATTTTAATGGGTAAAGATAAAGTAACTTTTTCTTATCATCGAGATGATGGTGATTATGTTGTGGCTATTAATGCCGCTGACATCAAAGTCACTGGTAAAAAATTAAAAGACAAGATTTATTATCATCACACCGCTTGGGCTGGTCATTTAAAAGAATTAACTTTGGCTGAACTTTTAGCTAAAGATCCTCGAAAAGTCATTGCTCATGGTGTTTATGGAATGTTACCTAAAAATAAATTACGTGACGTTCGTATGACTCGTTTAAAAGTTTTTGTTGGAGAAGATCATAAATTCGCTGACAAGTTCAATAAATAAATATGGTTAAAAAAGCTACAAATACTTATACTTATGCAATTGGTCGCCGAAAAGCTGCCGTTGCTACTATCAAATTATTCGCTGGTAAAGGTGAATCTTTGGTTAATAAATTAGAAATTTCTAAATATTTTCCAGGTGGAACCGCTAAAATTATCTACGAAAAACCATTTGCTTTAACTAAAAACTTAGAAAAATTCCATTTTGAAGCCAAAATAACTGGTGGTGGAAAAAGTGGTCAAGTTGAAGCCCTTTGTTTAGCTATTTCCCGAGCTTTAGTTAAAATCGATGTTACTTTCAAAGAAATTTTAAGACCAGCTGGTCTATTAACTGTTGATTCTCGAGTTAGAGAACGACGTATGGTTGGTACCGGTGGTAAATCCCGACGCCAAAAGCAATCTCCAAAGCGTTAAGCTTTTATATTGTTATTCAAATCCCTCACTTCGGTGGGGGATTTTTTGTTGTTAAATTTTTTCCAAGAAAAAACGGCCGGAGATGAAATAAAAAAATAAATTGAAAAAACACCAAAGTGTCATCTTTTTATATTTTATTTCAGCCATCCGACCATTAGTGCAAAAAGGTTATTTTTTTGAATATTCTTCAAAAGCCTTTTTGTAATTAGCTAGACAATTGATTCTTCTTTTTCTGGTTGCATTTTTGAATTCAGAAGAGCAAATCATCGTATTAAAGCTGTAGACAATACCTTTTATATACAAGTCTTTTAGCTTTAAATAGATTTCTTTATTGAATGAAATGTCCTCCTCAATAAATTTTTGATCAGCAAAATCTTTAATTAACTGTTCAATTTTTTCAGAAACCCTGACGAACTCTTTTTTCATTTCATCCATACCATTATCCTCCGTTTTTTTTATATAAACACGCTGTGTGTCTATATTGTCTGTGTTAATAAATTAACCAAACGGTTGGGATGATACCAAAATTATCCTATAATGTCAAATGACTTAGATTAAAAAAACATTAAATAAAATATTTTTACCCCTCTATTTTTAATTCTTAATTATTAATTTTTAATTATGTATAATCTGATATGTCTTTTATTCAAGCTATAATTTTAAGTTTCATTCAGGGTATCGCTGAATTTTTACCAATCTCTTCTTCTGGCCATCTCAATCTAGCCCAATACTTTTTTCGCCTTACTCCTTCATTAACTTTAGATATTTTTTTAAACACCGCCACTTTTGTTTCAGTTCTCTTCTTTTTTCGAAAACAACTCAAATATTTCTTTAAAAATCTAAAATTTATTATCGTAGCCTCAATTCCAGCTGCTTTAGTTGGAATTTTACTTAAAGATCAAATTGATTCAGTTTTTTCTAACATAAATCTTTTACCTTTTTTCTTCATTCTTACTTCTATTTTTGTCTTTTCTACCAAGTTTTTTGGTCAAAAAGATGCCAAGCTAGATTATAAAAAAGCTATTATTATTGGAGTTTTTCAAGCTATTGCCATTTTACCGGGAGTTTCTCGAGCTGGTGCCACCATTTTTGCTGGTCTATTACTAGGTTTAGCCCCTCTAGAAGCCTTTAATTTCTCTTTCTGCTTGTTCATTCCCGCCTCACTTGGAGCTATCGTCTTAAGTGCCAAGGATTTATCTTCCAGTGGAATTTTAACTCCAGAATATTTAGTTGCCTTTATAACTACTTTTATCGTCGGAGTTATCGCTCTTAATATCCTTAAAAAAGTTTTAATTGGCAAAAAGTTTTGGATTTTTGGAATTTATACCTTTATTCTAGGTTTAGTTTTATTCTTCGTTCTTTAGCAATCTCCGGTTCGTCCATTGATTCTGTCCATCATTAATCTCTTAGATTGTTCTGTTGCCAATTTAACTACCTTTTTCTCTTTCTTATTTTGTTTTTCTGTCTTGTTTTCATTTTCAATTTTGAAAACCAATTCTTGTTCGTAATTATTTTCTATATCCATATTTTTTCAATTTAAATTAATAATCTACGATTTAAATTTGTCCGCTCATAAACTCTTTCCAAATTAAATACAGTTCCGCCGTGGCCACTGCATCCCTGGACACATAATCAGCTATTTTATTAAATTCTCCAGCTTCATACAAGGCAGAAACGTCTCCACCATGAACTCCTTCCGCTTTAGGATTCGCAATATTAAAAGCCTTACAAAGCATTTCCAATTGAAAACTTCGATTATTTTGTCTAATTTTATTAGCTAAATCAATCGATTTTTCTGAACCCCATTTTTTAATCTCAAAAGGCATTTTCACTCGATTAATTCCCGATCTAATCATTAAATAAGGAAAATCAAAATTATCGCCATTATAAGTTACAAATTGTTCATAACTTGGAGTAATTCTCCAAAATTCTTCTAATAATTCTTTTTCGGTGGTAAATGTTTTATAGGTAAAATTGGCTTTTTCTGGCACAATTTCTTTGGTCGATAAACTTAAAACAAAACCTTTTTTATTGCCAATATCTAAAGCTCCAATTGCGCAAACTGTTCCAAAAATAGAATAAACTGCAGTTTTTCCCTTAGCTTTTTCTTTATCTTCTTCAGTTCTTTCCAAATTATTTAAGAGATATTCTTGTTCAATTTCATCCAACTCTTCAAATTTTTTACCTAAAGTTTCAATGTCAAAAACTAAAGTTGGAACAGAAGGGGAATAATCACTCGCTTCTTCCGTCGTCACTATTTGGCAACTATCTGCCACAATATTAATTTTTCCATTATATTCCTGAACTTTTCCGTTTAATTCAATTACTTTACCAACTTCAAAATTACATTGAGGAATATTATTATTCCAAATAATAGCTTCAATTTTGCCGTCTTTATCGCTTAATTCTAAAGTATAAAAATCATCTCCATTTTTAGTTTTTTTAATTACTTTATTGTTAACCAAAAAATGTCGGTCTCTAATCAATTCGTTTGCTTCAAATTTAATTGCCATATCTCAAATTATACCTCATTAAATATCTTTAAAACCTCTAAACATTAAAAAGAATCAGTTAAATTTTTTTTTAAATTAATTAATTCTTTGTGATATAAATTAAACAAGAATCTAATTTTTAAAAATTAAAATAATATAAAGGACTTATCAAAATGGAAAACGGAGGTGAAATACCAAAAGGATTATTAGTAGAATCACAAAAAAAATTAGTCGATTTTAGTGTGAAAAGTGTTGCTAGTGAAGGACATTTAAATAGAAACGAAGATTCGTATATTGCTAGGGGGAATTTTTTTGGAGTTTTTGATGGTGTTGGTGGTTCTTCTCCTGATGGAGATAAAGCATCCTCCCTTGCCAGAGATATAATTACACAAGATTTTGAAAACTTACCTCAAAATATAACTCCCCAAGAAGCTCAAGATAAAATTTACAACACTATAATTCGTGCAGATCAACAAGTTAAGCAGAAAGGTAGAGAAAACGGTAGTGGAATGGGAACTACTGCTTCTATTGGATTAATTTGTGAAGACTCAATAGATAAAAGGAAAGCGGTCATTGGTAATATTGGTGATAGTCGTGTCTATTTATTTAGAGATGGAAATTTAGAACAAATTACTTTAGATGATAATAGTATTAGTTTGAAAAATAGTATTAATAAAGCTAAAGAGATTCAGTCAAAAATAAGTAATGTTATTAACCCAAATAGTGAACTTAATGAAGAGGAATTGTCTTTTTTTAAACATAGAAATGAAATTACTCAAGCTGTTGGTCATGGACCAATAGTTCCAAGAATTTTTGTAATTGATTTATTACCTAACGATAAATTATTTGTCTGTTCTGATGGTATTTCTGACAATCTTATGGACACTCAAATTAAAAATTTACTAAATAATTTTCCAGATTCAGCCACCGCTGTTCAAAGAATTATTGAAGCCTCTAAACTTATAAGTAAGAGTATTTCTTCTAGAAGCAAAGATGATGATATGACCGCTTTAATTATTGATAATAAAATAAAATTATCTACAAAAATTGAAACTACCTTACCTTCAGCCAATTTAAGAATTCAAAGAAGTAATGGTCAATTTGAATCAGGATGGATTTTTTCTAGTTTTAATAATGAAACAAGATTGGTCACTGTCACTAAAAAAGATGGAGATCAAGTTTTACAAAAAGAAATTTCAATGGAAAATTTGGAAAGATTTAATCGACCAGCCAAACCTGAGGATGTCACTAAAGCTCAAAATATTGGACAATTAATGGATACTATCAATCAACTTGGTGAAATAAATGGATCTAAAAAAAATTATAGTGCTTCTGAAATATCTAGTCTAATCACCCAAGTTTTAAATGGTAACAAAACAATTGACTATATAACTAATACTTATGGAATAAGGGATATGGTTAGTAAATTGAAAAAACATTAAAACTTTAATTTAGAAATTCTTTTATATTCCCAAATTGTCAGTAAAGCTACCATAAAATTGGTGATAGTTAATCCTAAATAAATTAATGAAAAACTACTGAAGAATTTAATTAATAGCAATATATCTAGAGTAAAAAAGATATAAATTGCCACTGGGTAAGCCCAAATTTTCTTTTTAAGTAAAAATATTGTCAAAAATATTTTAATTGTTCCTTGAACAAACAAATAGATAATTCCAAAATTGAGTCCAGGGTTAATTGTCATCACAAATTCAATCAACCTGTTCACTAAAAAATCATGTGGATCTTGTGATAATTCATGTTGAGTAATTTTTAAAACAAAGCTAAGTAGTTGGTGTTTTTCTACTGTATACAGTATTAAAAACGTACTAATTATTTCCAAAACCCCTTCAAATCCCTTTACAAAAATACTTAATTCAAATAGTTTGTCTAATATTTTAATTTCTTTTATATTCATAATCTTTAGTCGGGAATACAGGATTCGAACCTGCAACCTCATGCACCCCATGCATGCGCGCTAGCCAATTGCGCTAATCCCCGCTCATCAAATATTTTATCAAAATAAACCAAATAAACATGAATTCGTGTTTTCTTCGGTTTTACTACTTGACTTGATATATTTCTTTTTGTTATCACTATAGATGTAAAGTTAATTTTTATTAAAAATAAAATGTACAAAAAGAAAATTAAAAAAGAAACTCAAAAAAGTGCTCCTATAGGTGGTAATCAAACTCAGAAAAATGAAGCCATTCGTATTGCGATGGAACAAATCACCAAAGCTTACGGTGATGGTGCCATTATGAAAATGGGTGAAAAGCAAGCTGATATGAAGATTGATGTTATTCCAACTGGTTGTTTACCTGTTGATATCGCTCTTGGTGTTGGTGGTCTTCCTCGTGGTCGTGTCACTGAAATTTTTGGCCCAGAAGCTTCAGGTAAAACTACTCTTTGTCTTCACGTTATTGCTGAAGCCCAAAAAATGGGTGGAACCGCTGCTTTCATTGATGTTGAACATGCTCTCGATCCTAGCCGAGCTGCCGCTATTGGTGTCAATTTAGACAATATGTTAATTTCTCAACCAGACAGTGGTGAACAAGCTCTAGAAATAGTTGAAACTCTTGTTCGTTCCAATGCTGTCGATGTCGTTGTTCTCGATTCAGTTGCTGCTTTAGTTCCTAAAGCTGAAATTGAAGGTGAAATGGGAGATTCTATGATGGGTGTTCAAGCTCGTTTAATGTCTCAAGCCTTAAGAAAATTAACTGGTGCTATTTCCAAATCAAGAACTATTGTTATTTTTACTAATCAAATTCGCCAAAAGATTGGAGTTATGTTTGGTAATCCAGAAACCACCCCTGGTGGTTTAGCTCTTAAATTTTATGCCTCCATCAGAATCGATCTTCGTAAAATTGCCAATATTAAAACTCCAACTGGTGAATCAATTGGCTCCCAACACCGAGCTCGTATTATCAAAAATAAAGTTGCTCCACCTTTCCGTGAAGCTGAATTCGACATTATGAATACCGAAGGTATTTCTATCTATGGTAGTTTAGTCGATGTCGCTGTTCAACACGAAATCATCGTTAAGGCTGGTGCTTTCTTTAAAGTTGATGGTCAAAATATCCAAGGTCGAGAAGGTGCTAAAAACTATCTTAGACAAAATCCTAAGATTGCCGAAGCCATCAAAGCTCAAATTTGGAAAAAAATTAAAGAATCAGCTGATTTAGCTAAACCAACTAAAGCTCCAACTGAAACTAACGAAGAATAATGTTGCAATTAACTTCTATTAAGCCAGCTAGTCGAATTAAAAATCGCATCTGGCTTAGTTTTTCTGATTCGTCTTTTTTACCATTTTTTATTGATGATGTTGTCAAATTATCATTACAAAAAAATCAAGAAATCGACGATCAGGAATTAGAATTAATTACTACCAAGTCACTGTTTTACGTCGGTCAAGAATATGCTCTTCGTCAAATTGCTATTTCTCCTAAAACCGAGAAAATCATTAAACAGAAATTGAAGGCCTTTTTTTATAAGACCATTATTAAATATCAAATTAAAGCCAAAGTTAATACTGATGACATAACCAATAATATTTTGGCCAAATTAATTGACAGAGAATTACTAAACTCTAGATCATTTATTGATTATTTTGTTAAAAAAAATCAGCGTAAATCTAAACGTCAAATTTTATTTTTGCTTCAGCAACAGGGTATTAATTCAGAACTAATTCCTTCAGACATTTTTAATCAAACCGACGATGTTGAAAAGATTAAAAAAATATTAATCAAGAAAAAATTTAATGCTGATGATTTTGCCGATTTTAACAAAAAAAACAAATTAACCAGTTCACTTTACAACAAGGGTTTTTCTTTATCTGATATTAAATGTGCAATTGACGATTTACTTAATTTTCGATAGAATATCAGCAACTTAATTTTTAAATTAATATTTATTTATAATTTTAGCTTTTTACTCTCAAAGAAATTTCACCATGTTAATTAAATTAGAAAACAAAACTCTGTTTCTAGCTTAAATAAAGCCTTGGGTGTTCTGCGGCGTAAAAAGATTGGAGAACCACTATGTTAGATTTTTTTCTTAGTCGAGTTAAGGGTTTATTTGGAACCCCTTCTGCTGAAACCAATAAGTCGTCAAAGTTATCTGTTACTAAAAAAACTGCTGTTAAAAAAGAAGAAGCAGTTGTAACTGCTGTTAATGAGGCTGACAACAACCGAGTTGTCTTTTCTCTTAATAAAAAACCGGAAGCGGAAAAACCTGTTCAGGTTGCCCCAGCCGTTCCTGTTGTTAATCAAGCTGTCGTCAATGCTCAAATTGATGCTGCTTTGCAAAATGCTAAAAGACTTGAACTTGAAGCTAAAAATAAAGAAGCTGAAGTTTTTCAAAGACTTTCATCTTTAGATGAAAAAGAAAAATATTTAATTCAACGAGAAAAATCCCTAGATTCTCAAAATGTTGAATTAAAAAACAAATTAAACAGTGTTGACGATTTGTATCGTAAACAATTAGATAAATTAGAGACTATTTCTGGCCTTGATGTTGAAAAAGCTAAACAATTAGTTATCAGCAGTACTGAAAAAAGAATGTCTTCATGGGTCTCTAAAAAAATTGAAGAGGCTAGAAGTGAAATTAAACAAAAAGAAGAAGAAATTACCAAGGAAGTCATTATTGAAAATATTCGCCATGGTCTAACCGATTATGTGGCTGAATATACCGTTTCCACCATTTCTCTTCCAGACGAAACCATTAAAGGAAAAATTATTGGTCGTGAAGGTCGTAATATTCGTGCTTTTGAAAAAGCTACTGGCGTTGAATTGGAATTAGATGAAACTAACGATATTCGTATTTCTTCTTTCGATTCTACTCGTCGAGAAATTGCTAAGCTTTCCTTGGAAAAATTAATTAAAGATGGTCGTATTCAACCTCTTAAAATTGAACAAGTTGTGGCTCAAACCAGAACTGAAATGGATAGAATTTTACTTAATGAAGGTAAAAAAATTGCCAATGAAGTTGGCGTCTTTAATTTACCAATCGATTTATTAAAAGAAATCGGTAAGTATAAATTTAGATTCTCCTATGGTCAAAATTTAGCTAAGCATAGTATCGAAGCTACTAAAATTGCTACCGCGATTGCTTATGAATTACATGCTGATATTAATACTGTCCGATTAGGTGCTCTTCTTCACGATATTGGTAAAGTTGTTACCGATCAAGAGGGAACTCATATCGATTTAGGTGTTGATTTACTTCGTCAATTTAAACTTCCAGAAGCTGTCATTAATTGTGTGGCTGAACATCATGAAGATAAAGAATTCTCTTCAATTGAATCAGTCATCGTTTATGTCGGTGATGCTGCTTCAGGTGCCCGTCCAGGTGCTCGTTATGAAGTTCATGAAGAATACTTAAAGCGTATGAAAAACATCGAAGAAGTCGCTATTGGCTTTCCAGGTGTTCTTAGTGTGGCTGCTTATCAAGCTGGTCGAGAAGTCGTCGTTATTGTTGAACCTACCCAAGTTTCTGATTCAGAAGCTGAAGTTTTAAGTCAAAATATTGCCGAAAAACTCGAAGAAGAAGCTAAATGGGCTGGTCAAATTAAAGTTACTGTTATTAGAGAAGTCCGCACCAGTAGTGTTATTGTTGGTAGCAAAATCAACAAAAATGCGGTAAAAAATGAATAGCCACTATTGCATTTCCCCGATAATAGGCTAGAATTAAAGAGAATTATTAATTATTCAATATAAAATAATGACCAAAAAAGATCTAATCGAAGCAGTCTCTCAAAAAGCAAAATTAAGCAAGAAAGCTGCTAAACAATCAGTTGAAACTTTTCTTTCTGAAATAATGAAAGCATTAGCCAGTGGTGAAACAGTTAAACTTTCTGGATTTGGAACTTTCAAAACCAAAATGTTCAAAGCTAAAACCATTAAAGCTATTGGTACTAAAGAATCTAAAAAAATCGTTGCCCGAAGAATGCCTCGCTACATTCCTGGAACCAAGATTAAGAAGATGGTTAAATAATTTTTTTAAAATAAAAATTTTAAAGCTCCCTCGAAATGAGGGAGCTTTTTGTTTCTGTATAATATGGTTATGTTTCCATTTATTAAAATCGAAAATAAAAATTATCCTTCCATAATAATGGGCGAAGATCGTTTTACTGGTTGGTTTTATAAAAATGAAACAATTTATAAAACCGAAGAATTAAGAGCCAAAGCTTATTACGAAACTATTAATATTGCCTATCAATCAGGTGTTCGTGGTTTTTCTATGTCACCACATCAAACTCTTATTGAAGTTTTAAACAACTTTAAAAAAGAACATCCAGATATTGTTTGTATAGCCAATCCACATTTCCAAAAAAATTATTATTTAGAGAATGAATCTCTTTATTCTTCTAATAATTCGGGCAGATTAATTGCCACTATTTTTAATCATTATTCAAAAGAGTTAAAAAATATTAATTGGTTTAGTGGAATTGAAAATTATCAACCATTTACCAAAGAAGAAATATCTAAAATTTCTCTTGATATTTCGGAATATTCAAATAATTTAAATATTTTTAATCAATTTTGTGATTTTAGTTTAATTGGTAATTTACATCGAAGCGCTTTATTATTGCTTGGTAGACAGGATTTAGTAATTAAAGAAAGTGAATTGGTTCGAAAAGCAGGTATGACCCCAATTTTAATGTGTGAAGCTGGAAAATTAGCCTTAGAAAAAGGAAAAGACATTGATTGTGGTGGTTATTGGGTCATGATGAATGAAGAATTAGGGGTTCCAAATATTAGTGAATTAATTCAATATCTTAAAAATATTAATAAACCAATCACTGCTTACAGAGCTTTTACTAGAAGTGATGGTTTTAACCCAACCAAAACAATCAATTTTTTTAATAAAATTGATGAAGTAAAATCTCTTGTGGTAGGAATAGAGAATAAATCACAAGCTAAAGAAACTTTTACTTTAATTGGTACAATACTTCATGAGACATTTAAATTTAAACGAGGTTGAAGAAAAATTAATTCTAAAAATTAGAAGTTTTGTCGGCACTAAAAATGTCTTTATTGGTATTTCTGGTGGTATCGATTCGGCTGTTACTGCCTTCTTATGTGTTAAAGCTCTTGGTCGTAAGCGAGTTTTTGGAGTTTTAATGCCTTATGGTCGTCAAAAAGATATTAACGATGCTTTAGCTGTAGCTGGACAATTAAGCATTAAATATTTTTCCAAAGATATTAAACCAATTGTTGATCAATATAAACTTGCTGATAATAAATTCGTTCTCGCCAATATTATGTCTCGAGTTCGCATGACTATTTTGTATGCTCATTCCAATCATAAAGATGGTCTAGTTGCTGGCACCACCAATAAATCTGAAATGGCCGTTGGTTATTTCACTAAGTTTGGTGATGGTGGTTGTGACTTTGAACCAATTGCCGATCTTTACAAAACTGAAATTTTTCAATTAGCCAAACAATTAAATGTTCCTCAAGATGTTATTACTAAAAAACCTTCTGCCGGTTTATGGAATGATCAATTTGATGAAGATGAATTAGGTTTTACTTACAATGATTTAGACAGATTTTTACAAGGTGACCAAGTTAGTTCAGAAGTTCAATTAGATATTAAAAAAATAATTAGTCTCTCAGAACACAAACGTCATCTGCCACCTACAATTTCAATTGATTAAATGCAAAATAATTTTGAATTTGGTTTAGTTATTGGTCGTTTTCAACCTCCATGTTTTCACCATTTTCAATTTTTAGATCAAGTTATTCAATCTGGGGTTCAAAAATTATTAATTGGGGTCGGGGAGTCTAAATCTTTAGATAGTCGTAATTTTTTAACCGGGGATGAAGTTAAATCACTTTTAATTCCCAATTTAGATAAATTAAATTTTCCCTATAAATTGGTCATTATTCCTGATATTAATAATCCCCCTTTGTACACTAATTATATTAAACAGTTTTTTCCTCAAATTAACGAGTCAAACACTTGTCTGTTTACTGACAATACTTATACTTCTGATTGTTTTATAAATTACGGTCATAACTTTAAAATTATTACTCCAACTATTTTAGACAATCGCGCCACTAATATTCGCCAAATGATTAATGAAAATGATTCTACTTGGCAAACCCTCGTTCCTGAAAATGTCATCAAATTTCTTAAAACCAAAAAATAAGCCTATTTTTGGTAAAATACACTCATGAAATTATCTATCGGAATTGTTGGCTTGCCAAACGTTGGTAAATCTACCCTTTTTAATGCTTTGTTAGGCAAACAAGTGGCTGATGCCAGTAATTATCCTTTTTGTACTATTGATCCAAATGTTGGAGTCGTTGAAGTTCCCGACGATAAATTACCTGTTTTGGCCGAGATTGTTAAAACTACTAAAATTGTTCCCGCTATCGTCGAATTCGTTGACATTGCTGGTCTAGTTAAAGGTGCTTCTCAAGGCGAAGGTCTTGGTAATAAATTTTTAACCAATATCCGTGATTGTGATGCCATCTGTCATGTAGTTCGTTCATTTTCCGATGCGAATATTATTAAAGAGGGTTCCGTCGATCCACAGGGCGATTTTGAGGTCATTTGTGCCGAATTAATCATTAAAGATTTAGAAACTGTCGATAAATATCTTGATGTTAATAAAAACAATCCTAAAGAAAATAAAACTAAAAAATTTGCTTTAGCTCAAAAACTAAAATCAGAATTAGAAAAAGGTAATTTGGCTGTCAATTTAAAATTAGACGATGAAGAAAAAGAGATGATGAGAGAATTTTTTCTTTTAACTGCTAAACCATATTTTATTGTTGCCAATGTCGATGAAGACACCTATAAAAATATTAATGATTGGCATATTAATTTGAAAAATTTTGAAACTGTTGTTCCAGTTTGTGCTAAGGTCGAATTCGATTTGTCAGAACTAAGTCCAGAAGAAAAGAAGGATTATTTAAAAGAATTAGGAGTTGAAAAATCAGGGTTAGAAAGAGTTATTCAAAAAGCCTACGACACTCTTGGTCTTCAATCTTATTACACTGCTGGAATTAAAGAAGCTCGAGCCTGGACTATTAAAAAAGGGGATACTGCTCCAAAAGCCGCCTCAGCTATCCACACTGATTTTGAAAAAGGTTTTATTATGGCCGAAGTGGTTTCTTATGAAGACTTTATTCAATACAAAGGTTTATTAGGAGCCAAAGAAGCTGGTAAACTTCGTCACGAAGGTCGCGAATATATTATGCGCCCCGACGATGTAGTTGAGTTTAGAATCAATGCTTAATAAATTATTAATTATTTCAGGTCCGACTGCTACCGGTAAAACCGATTTAGCCGTTGATTTGGCTAAAAAATACAACGGGGAATTAGTTTCCACCGATTCTTGTCAAATTTACACTGGTCTTAATATTGGTACTGGCAAAGATCAACCCGACGAAACCCCAATTCATTTAGTTGATATTATTAATCCCGATCAAAAATTTTCCGTATCTCAGTTTCAAAAAGCTGGTTTGGAAGTTATTAATAAACTTCACTCTCAAAATAAATTACCCGTTCTAGTTGGTTGTAGTGGTTTTTATTTAGATTCTTTAATTAATCCTAATTACAACACTTTTTCTATCCCTCCTAGTAAATTGTGGAGATTTATTTCTACTAAATTATCAGTCAAAACTCTTCAAAAAATCTATAAATTTTTAGACAAAGACGGTTTTTTAAAACTCAATAATTCCGATCTTAATAATCATTATCGTCTTACTCGTCGAATCGAAATCAAATTATCAAGAAAGTCTCCCTTGTCAAAAGGAGATTTAAAAGGATTCGACATTCTTCATATTTCTCTTATTGCTCCTCTCGACTTGCTTTATCAACGTATTGACGCTCGAGTCCAAAAAAGACTAGATATTGGTTTTTTTACTGAAATTACCGGTTTATTAAAAAAATATAAATGGTCCGATCCAGGTCTTCAAATTGCTGCTTACCAATGTTTAAAACCATATTTTAAAAACAAAACTGATGACGTTCTCCAAGATTGTCTTCAAAAATGGCGTTATGCCGAACACAGCGATGCTCGTCGTCAAAGCACTTATTTTAAATCTCGATATTCTGATAAAGCCTTATTTTTTGACGTCACTAAACCAGACTATCAAACCGGTGTGTTTGAAAAAGTTGACAAATGGTACAATAAATTATGAAAGTTAGAAAAATTGAAATTTCTCCAAAAACCATCATTTTTACCGTTGTTTTTTTACTCTCTCTTGTCCTTTTATGGCAAATCAGAAGTATTATAGTTTTAGTTTTTATTAGCTTTGTTTTAATGCAAGCTATAAATCCTTTAGTTACTCGTCTTGAAAAAATAAAAATTCCTCGAGTTATTTCCATTCTTTTAATTTATATTCTATTACTTACAGCTCTATCTTTTGCTATTGCCGGCATTGTGCCTATTTTAATTGAACAAACTAATGCTCTAGTTAAATCTCTTCCAGATTTTATTAATAATTCTAAAATTAATGAATTTAAAATATTAGGGGAATCTCCAATCAATCTTTCTTCTCAGTTAAAGATTTTAGAAAATATTCCTGGTGGCATTGCTAAAACTGCCCTTTCTTTAGTTTCCAATGTTTTTTCTGGTGTTATTATTTTAGTTTTAACTTTTTATCTTTTACTAGAAAAAAAGAATTTTCCTAAATATGGTCAAAAATTCTTCGGTGATAACGGTCAAGAAAAATTTTTAAACATTGTTGATAATTTGGAATCAAGACTTGGCCATTGGGTTTTAGCTGAATTCTTTTTAATGACTATTATTGGAGGTTTATCTTATTTAGGATATACGTTTTTGGGACTTAAATATGCCGTCCCATTAGCTATTATGGCTGGTCTCTTAGAAGCTGTTCCTACTATTGGGCCCACTATTACTGCCATTATTACTGGATTAATAGCTTTAACTATTTCTCCTTTAACTGCTCTTCTAACTATTATCTGGGGAATAATTGTTCAACAATTAGAAAATACTATTATCGTTCCTAAATTAATGAAAACTACCATTGGATTTAATCCACTAGTCACTATTCTTTTAATCGCTATCGGAGCTCAATTGGCGGGGGTTGGGGGTGCTATTTTAGCCTTACCAGTTTTTCTAACCATTGAATCAATCTTTAAAATTATTTTCAATAAAAGTCTAAACAAAAAATCCTAAAGACATTGATAAGCCGGATTTTGTTTATGGGCCATCAATCTATTCTCTCTACCTGAAACTCTCAAAAGCTAGATATTAACGTTTCATCTTGAGATTTCCACCAGAAGGATGCTCGTTTCACCTCAGCTTGCGCCTACTCGTCTCTGTAGCATTGCCCCCCGATTGCTCGGGACTCTACTTTTTTAAGTTCTGTGCTTTTTGTGGTCCGGACTTTCCTCTCCGATTGCTCGAAGTTAGCCCTTCAATCTCTTTAGGATAGCTAGATTATAACAAAACCCCCCGAAAATTCGGGGGGTTGTAATTGAAATCTATATTTTTACTATTTCAATAAAGCTGCATCAGCTGCAGATAAGATCTTGAACATTTTTGTTCCAGTTTCTGGATCAATAGTTTCAGCTGCTGGTCTACCGTTTTTAAGGGTAACTTTCTTGACATTAGCTACGTCTATTTCGACTGATTTACGTGACTTTACGTTATAAAATTTAATGGTTGGCATAATTTAATTCACCTCCTTTAAAAAATATTAATAATTTCTAATATTTAACTTTTAATTTTTAAATAGTAAATAATAATAATCACTCCAATTGCTATCAAACTAAGCAATGCGCTTTTTAATAAATCCTTTTTTATGTATTTATTCTCGTTCATTTGTACTTATATGGCCAGTATAGCACATAGTTTTGCTACAATTAATAAGTTATGAATATTTTATTTTATCTTCTAACAATAATTAATTTTTTCGCTTTACTGTATTTAACTTACTTAGTTTATATTCGAAACAGTTCGAAAAATAAAGCTGTTGATTTATCAAACTTAGATAATAACCTAAAGATAGGTTTAACTAGGTTTAATCCATTTGATGATATTGGCGGCGATCAAAGCTTTATTCTCTCTATTTTAGATAAAAATAACTCTGGCGTTTTAATTACTTCACTTCACAATCGTGATCTAACTCGCATTTATGCCAAGCAGATAAAATTTGGAGAAGGTGATAATATTACTTTGTCAAAGGAAGAAAAATCCGCTATAGTTAAAACTATTAAAAATTAATTTTTAAATGAATATCAAAAACAATAAAATAATAAGTTTTCTAGGTTTATTCTTACTTATTTCAGGAATTTCCTACTTTATTTTTGATAAAATTTTACCGGCTAGTCAAGTTACTTCACTTTCTCCATCTGGAACTACTGCAAAAACTGTTAATCCAGAAACTGGAGTTATTGCTTTTTCTGGAAATAAAACTGAAGTTTGTCCTATCAATGGAGCTTTATTTACTAAAGAAGAAAAAGATATTTGGTCAACTAGACGTCCACTTATGGTTATGATTGAAAATCATGAAGATTCCCGTCCTCAATCCGGTCTTCAATCTGCTGACATCGTTTATGAAACTGTCGCTGAAGGTGGTATTACTCGTTTTATGGGAGTATTCTATTGTGGAATTATCGGCAGTACTAATGGTAAATATGATGTTGGTCCTGTTCGATCAGCTCGTACTTATTTCTTAGATTTGGTTTCAGAGTATGGAGATTATCCACTTTATAACCATGTCGGTGGTGCTAATTGTAGTGGTGGTGATTCTGCTAGTAAAACTGCTACCAATTGTAGTACTGATAAAAGAGCCCAAGCTTTAGAGCAAATTTCTCAATACGGTTGGAACAGCCAAGGAACTGCCAGCGATCTTAACGAATTTTCTCTTCCTTACAAAGCTTGTCGTCGTGAACCAGATCGAACTGGAGACGAAAGAGCTACTGAACACACTATGTATTGTTCTACTACTGAACTTTGGAATATTGCTGCTACTCGTGGGTTAACCAATATTACTACCGCTAAGAAAACTTCTTGGAACAAATCTTATCGTCCTTGGTCTTTTTCTCAAAAAGATCAGTCCAATAGTTCAGCTGCAACCATTTCTTTCGATTTCTGGCCAGGATATAAAGCCTATTCTGTCTCTTGGAAATATGATTCAGCCAATAATAATTATGTCCGAAGCAATGGTGGAAAAGCCCAAATTGATTTTAATACCCAAAAAAATCTCACTGCTAAAAATATTATTATTCAATATGCTAAAGAAACCAGATCTATTGATGAACACGGACATCTTCTTTATGGGGTAATCGGTACTGGTAATGGAATTTTATTTCAAAATGGAATTAAAACTGAAATTACTTGGTCAAAAGCCAGTCGTACCGCTCGAACTATCTTTAAAGATGCTGCTGGAAAAGAAATTAATTTTGTTCCTGGTAATATTTGGGTAGAAATTTTAAATACCGGTTCGAATGTTTCTTATGAAAATACAAACTAGTATCAAACAAATTTTCGTTTCTCAAACCAGAATAAAATTAATAAATATTCTGTTTTATAAACCAGATGAGATTTATTTTGTCCGACAACTGGTTCGTTTAACTGGAGAAGAAATTAATTCGGTCAGACGAGAATTAGAAAATCTAAAAAAAGCGGGGATTGTTGAATTTGAATGGCGTTCTAATAAACTTTTTTATTGGGCTAACAAAACTTCACCACTTTTTTATGATTTATTAGTTTTAGCCAACAAAAATTCAGGTTTAGGTTTAAAACTCCAAAATAAAAACGAAAGTTTGGGCAATATTAAATTAGTTTTATATAACTATAAATTTGCTGTTAACGATCATCGTAATCCTGATCAAATTGATTTAATTATCGTTGGTGATGTTTCCTTAAAGGAAGTTGCCACCTTTTTAACTCAAGAAGAAGAAGAACGTGGTCATGAAATTAATTATATGGTTATGGATAAATCTGAATTTCAATTAAGAAAACAAAAAAGAGATCAATTTATTGTCGACTTTTTTTTAAACTGTCCTGTGGTTATAATAGGAAGTTCCTCAGAAATTGCAAATATTTAAAAATAAATGGCTCAATATAGAAAAGTAATTAAAACAGGTAACAGCTTGGCAGTCACTATACCATCTGTTTCTATTAAAGACTTTAATATCAAAGAAGGGGATATTGTTCGAATTAAAGTTAATAAAACTAAAGCTTCTATTAGTTATGTTTTTTCTGGGCATCCAAGACAATTATCATTAATTTTGCCAAAAAAATAATTTATGCCTAATAAAAATCGTATTCTTAAAGTTTTTTGGACCATAATTGCTCTAACTTTTTTATGTGTCATTATTAACTTTCCAACTCAACTTCCTATTAAATTTAATATTGGTAATTTTCAAGTTGACCACACTTTTTATCGTCCTGATTTTAGCTTTAAACTTGGTCAAAAAGAGTTTAAAAAGAATATGGACCTGAAATATGGTCTAGACCTTGCTGGTGGTGCCTCACTTATCTTTGACATTGATACCTCAAATACTAAAAAAGAAGACTTAGAAGAGGCTCTGAATGCTTTAAAAGCCAACATTGAGCGACGAGTTAATTTATTTGGTGTTAGTGAAACTAATGTTCAACTTGTTAATCAAGATGGAAACCATCGTTTGAATGTTGAACTTCCAGGAGTTGAAGATACTTCCAGTGCTATTAAATTAATTGGTACTACTGCTCAACTAAGTTTTAAAGGTGTTATCGATGAAAAATTATTCAAAGAGGCAACAACTTCAGCTGAATTAGAAAAAGCAATGAAAAATACTGATCTCAGTGGTTCTAATTTAGTCAAATCCACCGTAGAAATTAATCCAAATAATTCTCAACCAGAAGTTGCTATAGAATTAGATTCAGAAGGAACTAAACTTTTTGCTAATATCACTAAGGAATATTTAAATAAACAAGTAGCAATATTTTTAGATAATCAATTTTTAATGGCTCCTAATGTACAAGTTATTATTACTGAAGGTAAAGCTACTATCAGTGGTAATTTTGATTCAAAAGCCGCTAAAGAACTATCAGCTCAATTAAATGCTGGAGCTCTACCTTTATCAATTAAATTAATTCAACAAAATCAAATTGGGGCTACTCTCGGACAAGATTCAATTAATAGTGGTATTTTTGCTGGTATTGTCGGTCTTATTATAGTTTGTCTTTTTATGATTGGTAATTACGGAAGATTAGGTTTAATTGCTGATATTGGTTTAATTATTTATGGTCTAATTACTCTCACTTTGTATCGCTTGATTCCGGTTACTTTAACTTTCCCTGGAATTGTCGGTTTTATTCTTTCTATTGGTATGGCTGTTGATAGTAATATTTTAATTTTTGAACGTATGCGTGAAGAAACTCGAAAAGGTAAAAATTGGAATTCTGCTATGGAGCTTGGTTTTGGTCGAGCTTGGGATTCAATTAAAGATGCTAATGCCTGTACCATCATTACTGGTCTTATTCTTTTTAATCCTCTAAATTGGAGCTTTTTAAATACTTCCGGTATGGTTCGAGGCTTTGCTATTACTCTAATTTTAGGTATCTTTATTGGTATTTTTACCGGTGTCTTTGTTACTAGAAATTTATTACGTGTTCTTGCAAAGGAGAAAATCCAAAAATAAAACTATGAATATCATGAAATTTAGACCACTGTTTTATATTTTGTCTGCTTGTCTGCTTTTAACTTCACTTTTTTCTTTTATTTTTTGGGGTTTTAAAACTTCAATTGATTTTTCTGGCGGTTCAAATTGGGTCATGATTTTACCTTCAAAGCCAAGCCAAGATTCAATTAATAATGTTTTTAAGGAAAATAATCTTGATTCTCCAGAAATTAATACCACTGATCAAACATATACTCTTAAATTTAAAAATATTGATCCAGAAAAAAAAGATCAATTAGTTACCTCAGTTACTAAAATAGACTCTCAGTATAAAGAATTAAAATTTGAAAGTTTAGGTCCTGTTCTCGGTAAAGAATTACTTCGAAAAACTATTTTTGCTATCGTTTTATCAGCTATTGCTCTACTTATTTTTATCGGTAGTCGTTTTAAAGATTTTTCTTTTGGTGCGGCAGCTGTTTTAGCTATGATTCACGATGCTATTATTTTAGTTGGTAGTTTTTCTCTTTTTGGTCATTTTTTCGGAGCCGAAGTCGATTCTTTATTTGTTACCGCTCTCTTAACCACTCTTTCCGCCTCTGTTCACGACACTGTGGTTACCTTCAATCGTATTAAAGAATTAAAAAGACAAAATTATAAAATTGATTGGGTTGAATTAGCTAATGAAGCTGTTACTGAAACTCTTAGTCGATCTCTCAATAATTCCATGACTATTATCTTCATGTTATTAGCCTTAGTTGTTCTTGGTGGTAGCACTACTCACTGGTTTGCTACTGCTCTTCTAGTTGGTGTTGTTTGTGGAACTTATTCTTCAATTGGTGTCGCTATTCCTCTAGTTTTATTCTTCAAAAAAGATAAAAAGAAAAAATAAATTTATTTCTTTAATTATCTATATTTTATCGTTGTTTTTTGATGTTTTTTTGGTGATATACTCCAAGTAATTTTAATTAATAGTCTTTTTTTTTGCTGACTAATATACTTAAAATTGGACATTCACAATTTGAAAATCTAAAAAAACAAGAGGAAACTCTTTGAACATAAATAATAATAAGAGTAACTAAATCAAAAGAAAGAAGCTCTAGAAAAAGCAGCTGAAATTGATATTTATATTAATAATAATCCACCTATTAATTCTTAATGAACAATTTTAAAAAAATAGAAAGGGGTGTTTTAAAAATGAGTATTAATAATGATCTTACCATCACTGTTGAAAAGGCTTTTCATAATTTATATTGTTCAGGACATCAATATAATGATGATTCTGAAGAATATCGCCAATTAGAAGATATTATCTTAGGACAAATTTCTAAGGCCAAAGATAAATATGAGTTAAAGGCGATTTTAAATTATCAGCCCTTAGGAAGCACTAAAATAGAACAAGCCGTCAGAGAAAAAGAAAAAGAATTTAAAACCGAACCCTAAAAAAATATATCTTCAAAATTTTTCTATCTAACTAATTTTAGATTTTCAAAAAAGACCAATCGCAAATTTTGTTGACACTTTGGTGTTGATAACGTTTGCGGTCTTTTTTTTTATTTATATTCTTCAATCTTCTTCAACAAAACTTCTCTTTCGTTTAAACTTGGGTCTTCTTCCACTTTGGCAAAAATATCAGTCAAAACTTCGCCAACTTTTCGGCTTGGTTTAATTTCCAAAATTGTCATTACATCTTGTCCGTTAACCTTCAAATCTTTAATCGAAAAAGGTTGTTTTTGTACTTCTACAATTCTGTCTTTAAACAATTCCCATCTCCAACTGGTTTCTTTAGATCCACTTCCCAATCTATCAGCTCTTCGTAGAGCAATCATTTCATCAATATATTCTGGAGTTACATTTCGAATGAATCTTCTAACCGCTTTATCAGTTTGAGTTGTTTCCACTGTAAACATGTGCCATCTCACTAATTTAAACAATTGTTCCAATTCTTTTTTAGATAGTCTTAAATTTTTACCAACTTGTAGGGAAATTCTCGATCCAAAAATTTCATGGTTATGAAAAGTTCGATTTTCTCCATTTCCTCTCATTGATTTTGGTTTACCTACATCGTGCAATAAACTAGCCAATCTAGTGATTGGGTTAGAACTTGAACAATTATCTAAGGCTTTCAAATTGTGCGTCCAAACATCATCGATATGATGACCTTTTTGGGACATCTCCACTCCATCCAAAAGTTCTGGAATAATTTCTTGTAATAAACCACAATTTTTAAGAAGTATTATTCCATGACTTGGTACTCTAGATTGTAATATTTTAAATAATTCATCTCTAATTCTTTCCCCAGCAATATTATTAATTAATTTAGCGTTTTTTTGAATTGATTCAAAAGTTTTTTCTTCAATTAAAAAGCCTAATTGTCCAGCAATTCTAATTGCCCTCATCATTCTTAAGGCATCTTCATTAAATCTTTCATCAGGATTTCCCACGGTTCTAATTAATCCATTTTTTAAATCTTCTTGTCCATTATATAAATCTATAATTGATGAATCATTATCTACAATCTTGAGTGCCATGGCATTAATTGTAAAATCTCGTCTTTGTAAATCTTCCTCTAAAGTTTCTCCCCATTTCACTTCGTCTGGATGTCGATTATCAGAATAACCTCGTTCGGTTCTAAAAGTGGTTATTTCAAAAATATCTTCTCCATCAACCACACTAATAGTTCCAAAACTATTATTATAAAAACTATTTTTTGGAAAAATCTTTTGAATTTCTTCTGGTTTCAAATTACTAGTAAAATCCCAATCATGAACTTCTCGATTTAAAATTAAATCTCTAACCGCTCCACCGACCACATAGATTTCCCCGCCAGCATCGGTTATTTTTTTAGCTAACTTAATAATTTTTGGGTTAAATTCAAACTTCATATCTACCCAATTATATCTAAGTTATCAACAAAAAGTGTACAATTGGAAATATCTTATGTCACCCAAAATTAAATTAAAATCTACCTCAATTATTTCCTCCACCACTTCCAAACAGGAGTTTGTAGATATTTTACTTAATAATCGTCAAATTACCGATAATAAAGATACTTTTTTTAACCCTAAATATCCTCAAGTTTCTGATTTTGATTTAGACAAAAAAAACCTTACCCAAGCCGCCAATCGTCTCAAAGAAGCTATAAAAAACCAAGAAAATATTTTAATTTATGGTGATTACGATGTTGATGGAATTACTTCCACTGCTGTCCTTTGGCAAGCTCTACACCATCAAGGTGCTAAAGTTATTCCTTTTGTTCCTAATCGTGAACGCGATGGTTATGGTATTAAAGCTAAATCATTTTTTGATTTTCAAGAAAAAAATTCTCATTTTGATTTATTAGTTACTGTCGATAATGGGATTGTCGCTCATAAAGAAATTAATCAAATTGTTGAATCTGGAACTGAAGTAATTATTGTCGATCATCATTTAGCTCTCGATACTTTACCTAAAGCCAGTACTATTGTTCATTCTACTCAAGTTTCTGCTTCAATTTTATCGTGGTTTTTAGCCAAAGAAATTGATGACCAAGCTGACATTTCTCTGGCTGCTCTTGGAGCTGTCGCTGATTGTGTTCCTTTGGTTGGGATTAATCGCCAAGTTGTAGCTCATGGTCTTAAAAAAATTAACACTGATCCTAGTTTTGGCCTTAAAAAATTAATTGAAATTAGTAATATTAAAAGTGAAACTATTTCTACTTACGAATTATCTTTTGTTTTAGGTCCTCGAATTAATGCCGTTGGTCGATTATCAGATCCCACCGATGCTCTCCGACTTTTATGTAGTCAAAATTTAACTCAAGCTACAAAATTTGCCCAAAGTTTAGATAAATTTAATCGTGATCGTCAAGCTATCCAATTAGAAAGTTTAAAAACCGCCGACGAGCAAAATAAAAATAATCAAGATAAATTAATTTTTGTCAGCAATAAAGATTATCTTCCGGGAATTATTGGTTTAATCGCTGGTCGTTTAACTGAAAAGTTTCATCTCCCTTCAATTATTATTAGTGTCGATAAGGAGTTTTCTAAGGCTTCCTGTCGTTCTATTCCCGAGTTAAACATAGTTGAAGCCTTGCGAAACTTTGATGACGATTTGGTCGAACTAGGAGGCCATGCTGGAGCTGCTGGTTTTACTATTAAAACCGAAAATATTGAATCTTTTAAAACTAAAGTTACTGCTTATATTAATAAAAAATTAGCCAAAGTTGATTTGGTTCCTACTCTTGATGTTGATGCTCAAATGGAGCTTTCCGCGACTAATTTAACTAACTGTAAAATTATTGACCAACTAAAACCTTTTGGAATTGGTAATCCTGAACCTTTATTTTTATTTAAAAATCTAAAAGTTACCGATAAACGTTTACTTGGTTCCCAAAAAGAACATTTAAAACTTAAATTTGGTAATCTCGATGCCATTGCTTTTAAAAAAGGGGATTTGGATAGTCAAATTGCCATTTCTTCATCTGTCGATATTATTGCTTTTTTGTCGATTAATGCCTGGAACGGCAACATTTCCCCTCAACTTGTGGTTAAAGAAATTTTTTGTTAGGATTTATTATGGCAGAACAATTATCTACATCTCAAGAAACGCCCCAAAAAAAATCTTTAAAAGAAGAAATTGACGAAGCAAAAAAAGAATTAGTTGATATATTATCAAATGGAAATGTTACAAAAAAATCAACCAAAAGAGTTAATTTAAGTGATGATTTTGATCAAACCGATGATGTTGCAGAAATGCAACAATTCATAGAATTTTCAGAAACATCATTATTTCAAGAAATTTTAGATATTCCAAACGAACCTTATCGAGGTGATACTCAATAATTTTTTGTTTTTGAATGTTTTAAAAGTATCTATTCTGAAGTAAAATACTCCCATGGAAAGAATACTTGCAACAAATTGTCTTCAACAAATCAAAAAAAAAGTTTTATTACAAGGTTGGGTTGGTAATATCCGCGACCACGGTCAATTAATTTTTATTGATTTTCGTGATTGGAGTGGTAATATTCAAATCGTTGTCGATGCCAATAATAATCAAGAAATTCATCAATTAGCTTCTACTTTAGGAATGGAATGGGTGATTGAAGTTGAAGGTAAAGTTGTTAATCGAGATTCAAAAGCCGTTAACAATAAAATTCCTACTGGTAATATTGAGATTGTTTGTGAAAAATTAGTGGTTTTAAATAAAAGTGAAGTTTCTCCTTTTCCTCTCGACACCGATGGTACTGAACTAGATGAACAATTAAGATTAAAATATCGCTACATTGATTTACGTCGTCCTCGATTGGCCAAAATCATGCAAAATAAAAGTAAATACATTTTAGCCGTCCGAAATTGGATGGATAAAAATGGTTTCACTGAAGTCATGACTCCACTTCTAACTACTTCTTCTCCAGAAGGTGCTCGAGATTTTTTAGTCCCTTCTCGTATCCACAAAGGTAAATTTTTTGTTCTTCCTCAAGCTCCTCAACAATTCAAACAATTATTAATGGTCGCTGGTGTCGATAAATATTTTCAAATTGCTCCATGTATGCGCGATGAAGATCCTCGTGCCGATCGTCATGCTGGTGCCTTTTATCAAATCGATATTGAAATGAGTTTTCCTACTGTTGATAGACTTTTTGGTACTGCTGAAAATTTAATCAAAGAAACTTATCAAACTATTGCTCCTCAAAAAACTATTGCCAAATTTCCTTTTCCTCGAATTACTTACAAAGAAGCCATGGATAAATACGGTAGTGACAAACCAGATACTCGTTTTGATTTAGAACTTAAAGATGTCACTGAAACTATTAAAAGTAAAAGTGAATTTAATGTTTTTAATAATGCCGAAGTTATTAAATGTTTAGTCGCTCCAAAATGTGCTGAATTTAGTAAAACTCAAATTGATAAATTAGAAACTTTAGCTAAAGAAAAAGGCGCTAAAGGTCTTGCTTACACAAAAGTTACTGATGCTGGTTTAGAAACTGGTGTCGCTCGATTTTTTGATCCTAAATTACAACAAGAAATTATTAAAGCCGCTTCTGCTAAAATTGGCGATCTGATTTTATTTGTCGCCGATAAATTATCAACTACTAATAAAGTTTTAGGTAATGTTCGTTTAATGATTGGTGATCTTTTAAATCTTAGAGATCCAAACATTTTATATTTCAATTGGATTACTGGTTTCCCTTTCTATGAAATTAATGATGAAGGCAAATTAGATTTCGGTCACAATCCTTTCTCCATGCCAAATGGTGGGATGGAAGCTTTAAAAAATAAAGATCCTCTAGATATTGAGTCTTATCAATATGACCTTACTTTAAATGGTTTTGAATTAGCTTCTGGCTCAATTCGTAATCATGAACCAGAAACTTTAGTTAAAGCCTTTGAGCTTATTGGTTACGGGCGAGATGAAGTTATTAAAAAATTTGGTGGTATGTACAATGCTTTCCATTATGGAGCTCCACCACATGGTGGTTGGGCTATTGGTCTAGACCGTCTTTTAATGCTTCTTTTAGATGAAGCTAATATTCGAGATGTTTATGCTTTCCCACTAAATTCTAACGGAGTTGATATTTTAATGAATGCTCCAAGTGAAATTGATGCCAAGCAACTTGACGATGTTGGTCTAATGATCAAACCAGAAATCAAAGCAGCCCTAGAAAAAAATGAAGACAAATTGGAAAATTAAAATATTATTTTTTGTTGTCATTTTTTTAATCTGTTTTGTAAATTTGTTTTGGTTACCAACTTTTAGTTTTTGGAATATTTATCCTAAAAATTCAGTTTTTATTAAGAGTAATCAATTGGTTCAATATCAACATCCCTCAATTCCTATGGTTAAAATGGCCTCTAAACCAATTTTAAATTCTCAAAATTATATTTTAATCGATGCCACCACTAATACAATTTTAGTTTCTAATAATCCAGACGGAAGAATTTATCCTGCCTCTACCACCAAATTAATTACAGCTTTAACTGCTTTAAATATTTATCCCTTAGACGAAGTTTTAACCGTTAATCAGGAATATACCGAAGGTCAAGTTATGGGTTTGAAATTAGGTGAAAAAATTACCATTAAATCCCTTGTGTCTGCTCTTTTAGTTTATTCTGCTAATGATGCTGCCTTTACTCTCGCTTCTCATAATCAAAAAGGAATTACTGGTTTTGTTGATGAAATGAATTTTTTAGTTCAAAGATATGGTTTAAAAAATACTCATTTTACTAACTATGATGGAATCCATAATGATAATCATTATTCTACTCCTTACGATTTGTCTCAAATTGCCCGTCTTGCCATCAAAAATCCAATTATTACTCAAACTGTTAAACAAAAAAGTATTGTGGTTGAAGATGTTGATAAAACTATTAAACACGAGCTTACGTCTACTGATGAACTTATGAATATTGTGCCTGAAATTGAAGGATTAAAAACTGGTTGGACTCCAGAAGCTGGCGGTTGTTTTGTTGGTCTAATTAATTTAAATGGTCATTACTTAATTAGTGTTGTGGCTAAAAGCGAAGACCGTTTTAATGATACTGTAAACATCATTAATTGGGCTAAAGAAAACGTCTTTTGGAAATCGTACCAAGATTAACTTACGGTTGAATATATTTACCATTAACTGCTGAAACAAAAGCCACAAAATTATTGTCACCTTCAAACACATATATTGGTTGCATGTAGTTTGTCAAAGTTACTGGTTCGTAATAGGCTAAATACATTTTTCGAATAATTACATTGGTATTAGTCACATCAGAAGCTGGCCAATAATTACCATTTTTGAGTTCATCTAAAGCCTCTGTTGATGTTTTTATTGGATAAGTCGAATATGACTCCCTGTCAATATTGGCATACTTAAAGTTAACATCAATAATTCTTTTTTCTTCCACATCAGATCCAGATACCAAAACTGAAATTGAAGCCTGTCCAATCTGAGGAGAGAGAATTTGTAAATTATTTTCTAAATTTTTTCGATAGAAATCAACTCTCACTACATTTGCTTCAGCCTGAGACGAAACCGATTTTAAAGCTCCATCACTAATACTCCAAAAACTAACTTTCTTTTCTCCATTAACTAAATCATCACTGTATTTATCTCCAGTATTTAAAAAATCAGCTGCTTTAGTTATTGCGTCACTTTTATTTGGAACATTTTTAGCATCTAACAAAAGTTGGTCAGTTAAATATGGATATTCCATTTTAAAACTTCCCTCTAATACATTCATGGTTAAGGTTTTGTTGGTTGTTTCATTTTTAAATTCATAAACTCCCGATTTTACTTCTTGTTCCTTACCAGTAAATCCATACTTCACCGCAGTTTTTTTATCATCTTCCAAAGCTAAAATACTAGTATCTGGTCGGTAGATTATATAAACCTTCGATTGATCGCCAAATTGAGGAGTCGCATCAGTAGCAAATTCAAAACTAAAATTCTTCTTATCAAAAGTTTTATCTGGAAAAACCATTTTTGGTAACATTCCATATTTAACAGTTGGAGCCACATAAACTGGATGAGCTGTTTTGTAAGCAGTTATTGCGGTAGCGGTTATTGACCAAATTAACACAAAAGCGATTAATCCAGTTCCACCATATTTAATAATATTACGACTAGCATAAGCAGTTTGAGTTAAAGACATAAATTATTTTACACTAAAAATGATAAAATTAGCCATGACCGAATCCAAAATTATCAGAACTCGCATTGCTCCAAGTCCAACCGGGGAATTACATATTGGCACTCTTCGAACTTTACTCTACGATTATGCCTTAGCTAAAAAATTTAATGGTCAATTCATTTTTAGATTAGAAGACACCGATCAAAAACGTTATGTGGCCGGTTCTGAAACTAGATTATTAGAAACTATTAAAGAATATGGCTTAACTTGGGATGAAGGTCCAGATATTGGTGGTCCTTTTGGTCCATATGTTCAAACTGAACGTCTCGATATTTACAATAAATATATTCAAGAACTTTTAGATAAAGGTTTAGCTTATTATTGTTTTTGTACCCAAGAACGTCTCGATAATCTTCGTGCCACTCAAAAAGCCGCCAAGCAAGTTCCAAAATATGATCAACATTGTCTTCATTTAACCAAAGATGAAATTAAAAAAAATCTCGACAATAAAGTTCCTTACACTATCCGTATGGTTATTCCTAAAAATGAAACCATAATTTTTGAAGATTTAGTTCGTGGCAAAATAAAATTCAATACCAATGAAATTGATGATCAAATTTTAATTAAATCCAACGGAATTCCTACTTATCATTTTGCGGCTGTCGTTGATGATCATTTAATGGAAATTACTCATGTTCTTCGCGGTGAAGAATGGTTAACTTCCACTCCAAAACATCTTTTACTTTATCGTTATTTTGGTTGGGATGCACCTCTATTTGCCCATCTTACCGTCCTTTTAAATCCAGATGGTAAAGGTAAAATGAGTAAACGCAGCGGAAATACTCATGCTCGAGCCTTTTTAGATGAAGGTTATTTACCCCAAGCTATGCTTAATTTTTTAATGCTTTTAGGTTGGAACCCTGGTGATAATCAAGAGTTTTTCACTCTAGATGAATTTGTTAAAGCTTTTAGTATTGAACATCTTCATAAAAAATCTCCAATTTTCGATCGTAAAAAATTAGATTATATTAATGGTTATTATCTTCGTCAAAAAACTGATCAAGAATTATTTGTCTTATTTAAAAAATTTTTACCACTCGCTTCAGATGATCAAATTAAAATTTTAGTTCCAATTTTAAAAGAAAGAATTGTTAAATTGTCTGATCTTCCAATTCAAACCAAATTTTTATTTGAAAATATTGATTACGATAAGTCTTTACTTTTGGAATATAAAGATCAAGTTTTAGATTCTAAATTAGTCATCGATATGCTGACTAAAACTAAAGAAATTTTTTCAGATTTTGATAATCTTCAAGAAAAAATAACTAATTTGATTAAGGATAATAATTGGAATACAGGGGAATATTTTATGGTTTTCCGAGTGGCTATTTGTGGTTCTAAATTTACTCCACCAGTGGTCGATTGTTTACCAGCTTTAGGAAAAGATAAAACTTTAGCCAAAATAGATTTTGCTCTCTTAAAAATCAATAATTAATTTATTGTAACTAGTTGGTGTTATTTATAATAATTATATTTTATGTAATTTTTATTGTCTTAAGTGTGTCTTTGTTGTTAACTCCACTAATTGCTAGTAAAATTATAAAATAATGAAAAAATTAATTCGATTTATCCCTTCAATTCTTTGGATGGTGGTTATTTTTTATTTTTCTTCTCGTTCCACCACTGGTATTGGTACTAATACTACTAATCGTTTTTTAATTCTAAAATCTTTTCATCTAATTGAATATGCTTTTCTTTCTTTTCTTTTATATTTTGCTTTCAAAAAACCAAAAATTTCTATTCCTGTTGCTTATCTTTATGCTCTGTCCGATGAATTTCACCAAACTTTTATTGCCGGTCGCACTGGTCGTTTCCGAGATACTCTCATTGATTTATTAGGAATTTTAATCGGTTTTTTTATTTTTTCCCTACTTAAAAAAATAAAAATGCCAAAGAAAATAAAATCTTTTCTTTTTGGCTAGATTTACTTTATACTAATATATTGTGTTGAAAAAACTTTGGACTCATTATTTTATACCTCAAGAGAGAAACAATTATCGTGCCTCTATTTTAAAGCCTAATTTTTTATTGCTTTTACTTGTTGCTTATTTACTAAATCAATCAGCCATTAAAACTTTAACTATCGCCAAACCAGGAGTTTTAGGCTATTCATCTGAAATTACGGCTCAAAAAGTTTTTGATCAAACCAATTTTGAACGTCAAAAAGATGGATTAGCACCACTTGTTTATAGCGATACTTTATCAAAATCAGCCAAAGCCAAAGCTCAAGATATGTTTGCCAATGATTATTGGGCTCATAATTCACCTCAAGGTAAAACTCCATGGACTTTTTTTGATGCTGTTGGTTATAAATATTCAGTGGCTGGTGAAAATTTAGCTAAAGACTTTTATGATACTGATTCTTTAATGAAAGCTTGGATGGCTTCACCAACTCATAAAGCCAATATAGTTCACACTCGTTATCAAGAAATTGGAGTAGCTGTTGTTAATGGCACTCTTGGTGGTATTAAAACTACTTTAGTTGTTCAACATTTTGGCACTCCTTTAGTCGCTTCAGTTGCTCCAAAAAATACTAACTCTAAACCATCAAGTGATGTGGTTGAACCTTCTATTGAAGTCTCTAATTTACCAGAATTGGAAACTTCAGATATCTTAGGTAATACCAGTCAATCATTAATTAGTCCTTTAACCTTAAGTAAGATTTTTGGATCTGTAATTTTTATTGGTTTAGCCATTGTTCTTTTAATTGATGGTTTTGTTACTGTCAAAAAAAATGTTCATCGTATGACCGGTTCTACTATTGGGCACATTGGTTTTTTACTTTTTATCTTTTTATTAATGCTTTATAACCAACAAGGGAGGATCTTTTAATGATTATTCCAAAAGAAGTTAAACAAAAACCATTAGAATATTTGGTTCTATTTTTTAGCCTTATTATTGGTTTTTGCGGTTATCTTTTTGTTGATAGTTCTCAAGCTAAAAGATGGATTATTTATAGTGTTGGTATAATTTATTTTTGTTGGAGTCTGTATCATCATTACAAAAGAGGCGATCTTCAACTATCAATTGTGGTTGAATACCTGTTGATTATTTTACTTGGAATTGTCTTTATTTCCGGAACTTTATTTTAGATTTTTTAAAATTTGTTCCTCTTTCCATTGTTTTATCTTCTTAGGATCTCCATTTACTAAAACCTCTGGAACTTTATTTCCCATAAACTCTTGTGGTCTAGTATATTGAGGATATTCAATAGTTCTAATTTTTTTACCCTCAATTTCTATTTCTGACCAACTTTCAATTTGACTCGATTCATCTTTTCCTAAAACTCCAGAAACTAATCTAGAGACGGCATCGGTTATAACCATGGCTGGTAATTCTCCACCAGTTAAAACATAATCACCAATCGATATTTCTTCATCTACCATAAAATCAGTTATTCTTTGGTCGAATCCTTCATAATGTCCAGCAATTAAAACTATATTATCTAATTTAGATAATCCTTCAGCTTTTTGTTGATCAAATTTTTTACCTCTAGCTGACATTAAAATTATTCTTCGATTTTTTAAATCTTTATTATCTTCTTTTATTTTTTCCAAAGCTTTAAATACTGGTTCAACTCTAATCAACATTCCCACATCTCCTCCAAATGGTTTGTCATCAACTGAACCATAACTATCAATTGCCCAGTCTCTTAAGTTGTGAATTTTCAAATCAATAATGCCTTTTTTAATGGCTCTGTTTATTATGCTTTCCGCAAAAGGGGAATCAAACATTTTAGGGAACAATGTGACAATATCTATCTTCATACCAATATTTTATCATTTGGGGTATACTTTTTTTAATATGAAAAAACAAAACACTGCTGTCATTGTTATTCCTACATATAATGAAGCCGATAATGTCGGCAGAATGATTGAATATCTTAATACTAAGACATTTCCTAATATCATTGCTAAAAAAGATAATTTAAATGAAAGTTGGGACATGAAAATCTTAGTTGTTGATGGCAATTCTCCAGATGGCACAGGTAAAGTTGTTGAAAAAGAAGCTAAAAAATATGACAATACTTTTTTACTAACCGAAATTAGTAAAGATGGTATTGGTGCTGCTTATCTTAAAGGTTTTAAGTATGCCATAGAAAAATTAAATGCTGATTTTGTATTTGAATTTGACGGTGATTTCCAGCATCCACCAGAAACCATTCCTTTAATGCTTAAAGCTATGGAAGAAGGTTACGACTATGTTATTGGCTCTCGAAAAATAAAAGGTGGTTCTAATCCAAAAGGTTGGGGATTAAAGAGAGTTTTCTTTAGTGAAGTTGGTGGTTTTACTGCTAGATTCATGATGTTTTTTCCTTTCAAAAATTTCTTTAAAGTTACCGATCCTACTACTGGTTTAAAAGTTACTCGAGTCAAAGGTTTTATTGACAAGATGGATTTAGATTACAGTCGTCTTTTAACTAGAAGTTTTGGTTATAAACTTCAACTTCTTTTTGAGACTCTTAAAATGGGTGCCAAATTCAAAGAAGTTCCACTTCAATTTCATGTTCGTAATGCCGGTGAATCAAAAATCGAACCAAAAACTGCTAAAGATATTTTTAGAGTTGCTTTTCTCCTTCGTTGGTACGATGATTTCACTCAAAAATTCCTAAAATTCGGCACTGTAGGTTTTGTTGGTTATTTAGTCAATGCTATATTTTTAAGTATTTTTTCCAAAACTTGGTCAATTGAATGGCTTTCTTGGGCTTTATCAACTGAATTTGCCATTATTAGTAATTTTACCCTTAACAATCTTTGGACTTTTAAATCTCAAAAAATATCTGGCCAATCAAAAATTGTTGGTAAATTTTTACAATTCAATTTGTCTTCAATGGGAGCTCTTTTAATTCAAACCGTTGCTGGTTCAATTGGAGTTAAATTTTTCGGAGCCGGTTCTCGACAAATTTTACTTCCATTTATCATCGTCTTTTTAGTTCTTCCATACAACTGGTTTATGTATAACAAGTTCATTTGGAAAAATAAAAAGAAATAAATATAGTAAAATACCTTTAGTTATAAATTAACCTAATTTGATATATATGAAAGGAATTATTTTAGCCGGTGGTAAAGCCACTCGTTTACGTCCATTAACTTCGATTACTTCAAAACAACTTCTCCCGGTTTATGACAAACCGATGATTTATTACCCAATCGAAACTTTAATTAAAGCCGGTATTACCGATATTTTAATTATTATTGCTCCTGATTATTCTGGTCATTTTTTAAATCTTTTAGGTGATGGTCATGAGTTTGGAGCTCGTTTCAATTATGCTGTTCAAAAAGAACCAAAAGGTTTAGCTGATGCTTTTATTATCGGAGCTGATTTTATTGGCAACGATGATGTCACTATGATTTTAGGTGATAATATTTTTGAACAAGATTTTTCTAAAGAAGTTCAAGATTTTAATGGCGGTGCTATGGTTTTTGCTAAACAAGTTGAAGATCCGGAGCGTTTTGGTGTAGTTGAATTCGATCAAGATATGAAAGCTATTTCTATTGAAGAAAAACCAGAAAAACCTAGAAGTAATTATGCTGTCGTTGGTCTTTATACTTATGACAATCGCATTGTTGAGTTTGCTAAAAATTTAGCTCCATCTCCTCGTGGTGAAATTGAAATTACTGATCTTAATAATATTTATCTTAAAAACGGTGAAATGAAGGTTAATATTTTTGATAGTCTCTGGGAAGACGCCGGCACTTTTGATTCTCTTTTAAGAGTTGCTAATATTATGGCCGAAAAAGCCAAACAGAACCAATAATTTTAAAACTTAAAAAAGCCGGCAAGATTTTTTACTTACCGGCTTTTTATTTATCAAATTAAAGAGATATTAAGCTAATATCGCTTGTTGCTCCAAGTTCCATCCAGTTATTTCCATGAATAATAATAATATTATCTCCTTTACTAAGAGATTCTATTTTTTCTAATTCATTAATTAAATTATCGGTTACGGTGAAATTCTTTTTATCGAATTTTTTATAATAAGCTTTAACTCCATAAGACATTGTTAATCCATCAACAGTTTCTTGATTGTCAGTAAAAGCGATAATTGGAATATTTAATCTATATTTTGAAAAAATTCTAGCTGTTCTTCCAGATTGAGTAAAAATAATCACAGCTTTAATTGGCAATTTTTTAGAATCTTTAGTTATTCTGACTGCGGCATCAACTAATGTTTCTACTAAATTTTGTGGTTCAATTAATATTTCTCTAATGGATCCATGGTTTTCACTAAAAAGAGCAATATCTGCCATTTCCTCAACTACTCTCACTGGATATTTTCCAGAAGCGGTTTCTTCGGATAACATTACAGCATCAGTTCCATCAAAAATAGCATTAGAAATATCAGTTACTTCAGCTCTAGTTGGTCGGTAGTTGTTAACCATCGATTTAAGCATTTGAGTTGCCACAATTACTGGTTTACTATTTTGTCTCGATAAATCGATTAATTTTTTTTGCCAATAAGCTAATTCTTTGATTGGAATTTCAACTCCTAAATCTCCTCTGGCTACCATCACCGCATCAGTTTCTTTAATTATTTCTTCAATATTTTTAATTGCACTGGCATTTTCAATTTTAGCCACAATTTTAAGTTTTGGATCCTTTTTGTCTAAGATCTTTCTTAGTGTTTGAATATCTTCTTTATCTCTAACGAAAGATAAAGCCACATAATCAGCTTCTAATTGGTCAATTTTTTCTAAAATATCTTTATCTCTTTTTGCAAACAAAGGCATATCTAGTTTCTTTCCAGGAATATTCATACTTTTTCTATTCTTAACCAAATAGTCTCTTTTTGTCTTCATTTCCACTATTCCTAATTTTTTAGCCACTACTTCCAATTCACAATCTCCATCATCGAGAAAAATAGTGTCACCTTTAGTTATTTGTTTTAAAACTAAAGGAGGATTAATTTTAATTGTCTTTTTACCTTTGATAAATTTATTAGCAATAAAGACTGATTCACCAGCTTTAAGTTCAAATTCACCGGCATTTTCAGTTTCAATTCTAATTTCTGGTCCTTGAAGATCAACCATAATTCCTACCTTAGTGTTTAAACTATCAGCAATTTTTTTTACTTTTTTAATATTTTCATAGTGCCATTCAAATGTTCCATGCTTTAAGTTAAACCTAAATAAATTAACCCCTTTTTCGATTAATTTAGTTAATATTTCTATTGATTCTGATGCCGGACCAATGGTGGCAATTATTTTGGTTTTTTTGTTCATAATTTTAAGTCTATATAATAACACATCACAATTTAGTTTAAACACTAAGTAATTTTTTCTAAATAAAATGCTAATATAAGTATATGACTCAAACAGACAATTGTCCAAAATGTGGTTCTCCGCTATCAGAAATTACTACTACTGCTACTGGCAGACAACTTCAAAGATGTACTCAAGGTTCTTGGAATCCTCAAACTCATAAAAACGAAGGTTGTGATTACGTCAAATGGATAGAAGCTGAACCTCAAACTTTAGATGAAGTTTGTCCAAAATGTGGTGCTCCTCTAGTTTTACAATTCACTCGTTTTGGTAAAAAAATGAAGAAATGTAGTGCTGGTAGTTGGGATAAAGAAGCTAAAAAAGTCATTGGTTGTGATTATGTTGAATGGGTTAATGGAACCACTGAACCTTTAGATGAAGTTTGTCCAAAGTGTGGTGAAAAATTAGTTCTCTATACTACTGCCAACGGTAAAAGAATGAAAAAATGTTCCACGTCAGGTTGGGATAAAGATGCTAAAAAAGCTACTGGTTGTGACTATGTTCTTTGGCTTAAAGCTGGTCAAGAATCAAGCGATAACGGTGAAGAATACTTACCTCCAGAAGAACCCTAAAAATGACTCTTTCTCAAAACTTTATTAAATCTAATTTTCTAGTTAGTCAGTTAATTGAATATAGTTCTCTTAATAAAGACGACTTAGTTATTGAAATCGGTCCAGGCCGAGGAATCATTACCAAAGGTTTAGTCCAAAAAGTTAAGGAAGTTATTGTGGTTGAAAAAGATGAAATTTTATATCAAAGATTAATTGAAGAATCCGGTCAAATTAGTAATCTAAAAATTGTTAACAAAGATTTTTTACATTGGTATTTACCCAATAAACCTTATAAAATTTTTTCCAATATTCCTTTTAGTATTACTGCTGAAATTGTCGATAAATTATTAAAAGCCGAAAATAAACCTCTTGAAATTTATTTAGTCATTCAGACTGAAGCTGCCGAAAAATACATTGGCGATCTTGAATTTGAAACTCAAAGTTCTATTTTAGCCAAAATTTTTTACGACGTTGAAATTGTTGGTGATTTAGATCGAACTGCTTTTACTCCAAAACCTCAAATAAATATTAGTTTTATAAAATTTACCCTAAAACCGGATATTAATATTGATTCCAGTATTTATCAACAATTCCGAGATTTTGTTATTTTTGGCTTTAATCAATGGAAAGCCGATATCTTTAATG